>JAESGH010000316.1_pt1 | contig 54416 bp, 45 predicted proteins | sample 9269641 | NCBI WGS metagenome assembly JAESGH01 (sample SAMN14515345, study PRJNA621665) | algae metagenome | isolation source: Phormidium tanganyikae FI6-MK23 and co-occurring heterotrophs from granitic... | place: USA: Fort Irwin, California | collected 1998-05-24 | reverse complement strand
GGGCAGCAACTGGCTACCCCAGCATCAGCGCAGAACAGCTTTCCCCATAGCTCGGCTCATGACCACCGCGGTTCGGGCATCGAAGACTTTCCGACGCCCGCCGGCGTCCGAAACTCTCAACGTTTCCAGACTGTCCGCTTCCGGACTAAGAATGAAAGAAGCAGATATTGAGATCCGCTAAGGCGCCGTTCTTGCAAAAACCGACATGGGTCGGCGCTGCCTGACGTCGGCTAGCCGTCGGGAGACCGGCAACTACCTTGCACAGCGCTCATCCGCTCGCAGACGGATCGATCGAGCCGAATAGTGTCTCCAGCAGGGGGCATTCCGGGGTCTTGCCATCCGCGCATCGCACGACGGTGTCGGCAAGCACCGACTCCATGGCCTGAAGATCCGCGATCTTGGTACGAATGTCGGTCAAATGGGCCGCGGCGACTTCGCGCGCTTCGGCGCACGGGCGATCGCGGTCCTCGGCCAACCGCAGCAGCGCGCGGATCTCGTCCAGCGTGAAGCCCAGTTCCCGCGCGCGCCGCACAAAGCCGAGGCGCATGAGATGACCATGGCCATAGAGCCGGTGACCGCCGTCGCTGCGTGCAGGCGCGGGTAGCAGGCCTATTTTCTCATAGTAGCGGATGGTCTCGATGTTACACCCGGTGCGCCGCGACAGCATCCCGATTGGAAGCCGGGGCGCTGTGTCCTGCAGATTTTTCCGATCCATGATGAATTACCTCTTGAACCTGTAGCCACTACAGATCCTATCTAGGGTCAACAACGTGATTCGGAGAACAGAAAATGACTCAACCTGAAACGGCTTCCAAACGAGGTACGTGGGTTGCGATTGCCGCAGGAAGTCTCGGCGCGATTGGCGCAGCCTCGTGTTGCATCGTCCCGCTGGTGCTCTTCACTCTGGGCGTCAGTGGCGCATGGATCGGCAACCTGACCGCGCTCGCCCCCTATCAGCCCATCTTCCTGGCGGTGGCCATCGCCTTTCTGGCGGCCGGGTTCTGGCGGATCTACCGTCGACCACAGGCGGTATGCGCCGAGGGCGAATGCGGCACGCCTTCCTCCAACCGCCTGGCAAAGACGGCCTTGTGGCTTGCAACGGCGCTGATCGGACTCGCCGTCCTCTTCCCCTATCTCGCCCCCCTATTCCTCGAAGTTTGAACAAGGAGACCATGATGAAGAAGCTTACCCTGCTCGCGGCCGCGGCTGTGCTGTTCGCATCCGGCCCGGCCTTTGCCGCAATCCGGACCGTGACCCTGGCCGTCGAGAACATGACTTGCGCGACCTGCGGCCCCGTAGTCAAAAAGAGCCTGTCGCGCGTACCCGGCGTGACCGCCGTCGAAGTGTCAGCCGAAGCGCATACCGCGACCGTCACCTATGACGACGCCAAGGCCAGCACCAAGGCGTTGATCGCGGCGACCACCAACGCCGGCTACCCTTCGCAAGTCCGCAAGTGAAAGCCGGATCATGAGTGATTGCTGCAATCCGGTCGATCGCCCTCAGGGCAAGACGTACGATCTTATCGTCGTGGGCGGCGGATCGGCTGGTTTCTCGGCCGCGATCACCGCGGCGGAGCAAGGGGCTCAGGTCGCCGTTATCGGTGCGGGCACCATCGGAGGAACCTGCGTCAATGTCGGCTGCGTTCCTTCCAAGGCGCTGATCCGCGCGGTCGAGAGCATCCACCACGCCAATGCCGCGCCGATGCGGTTCAAGGGTGTCGAGGCCCAGGCACGAACGGCCGATTGGGGCCAGATGATCGCAGAAAAGGACGCACTCGTCTCGAGCCTTCGCCAGGCGAAATATGCGGACCTCCTGCCTCTCTACAATAATGTCGCCTACCATGAAGGCACGGCGCGGCTCATCGGTAATGGCGTCGAGACCGGTGGAAGGCGGTTCATCGCCGACCGGGTCGTGATTGCGACAGGTACTCGTCCGGCTGCACCGGCTATCCCGGGCCTTCCGGATGTCGATACGCTCGACAGCACGACCGCGCTCGACCTGACCGAATTGCCGAAATCGATGATCGTCCTCGGAGGCGGCTATATCGGTGTGGAACTCGCTCAGATGTTCTCGCGCGCCGGTGTCGACGTGACGCTCGTTTGCCGTAGCCGCCTTCTCCCTGAGATGGAGCCGGAGATCGGCGCCGCGCTGACCGACTATCTTTCGAGCGAAGGCATCACCGTCTTTGGCAACCTCGCCTATCAGTCGGTCCACAAGACGGCGGAAGGGGGCTCTGCGCTCACCGTCCTGCGCGACGGGGTCGCCGAAACCATCGTCGCGGAGCGCCTTCTCGTGGCGACCGGGCGCGCCCCGAATGTGGAGGACCTCGGTCTCATCGAGGCGGGGGTGAAGCAGACGCTCAGCGGTGCCATCCTTGTCGATGACCATATGCGAACCTCTGTGCGCGGCGTCTATGCCGCCGGGGACGTGACCGGCCGAGACCAGTTCGTCTACATGGCGGCCTATGGTGCAAAGATCGCCGCCAAGAACGCCTTGAACGGCGACAGTCTGAGGTACGACAATTCGGCCATGCCGGCCGTCGTATTCAGCGATCCGCAGGTAGCCAGCGTCGGCTTCACCGAAGCGCAGGCTATCGCGGCAGGATATGCCACTCGAACGTCGACCCTCCCGCTCGAAAATGTCCCGCGCGCATTGGCGGCCCGCGACACGCGCGGTCTGATCAAACTGGTGGCGGATGGCCGGACCCGCAAGCTGCTGGGCGCACACATCCTGGCGCCGGAAGGTGCGGACAGTATCCAGACCGCCGCCATGGCGATCCGCTGCGGTCTCACGATCGACGATCTGGCAGAGACGATTTTCCCCTATCTGACCACGGTCGAAGGCCTGAAGCTGGCGGCGCAGACATTCGACCGGGATGTGAAAAGGCTGTCCTGCTGTGCAGGCTAGGATTGCCCAGTCCTGTCGCTGCGGTGAGATGACATGAGTAGCCCGCGCGGTTCCGATCCCGGCAGCGGCGCTACGGATTGGTCGGGTAGCTGGCGCACGCTTGTCGGGCTCTGGGGCATTCCGGGCGTGGCCATGCTGGCCGCCATGTGGCTGGGACCCACGCCCCGCGCGGTCATCTGGACCGTCATGCTCGTCGGCATGGGCACGGCTTGCATCATGAACGCCCGACGATGCGGACGGACTCATTGCCGTTTCACGGGACCGTTCCTGATTGCGATGGCGACACTCGTCGTTGGCTACGCAATCGGGATGCTGCCGCTGGGACCACATGGCTGGCGCATTCTGGGCGGAGTCACGCTTGGCGGTTTTGCTGCTCTGTGGTGGGGCAGCGAACGGGCTTGGGGGATGTTCTCGCGTTCCAGGGATGTTAGTGCTTCTCGCAACTGCTAGGTTTCGCGCGAAATCGGACGCCCGTGCACTGCCATTGGGGCCTATTTTCAAACGACCGGTTTGGGCCACGCATCGCTGGCTAAGAATGGCCGGGATCAGGCGCAAAGCTGCCTAATCCTGCTCGAAGAGGGGAATGGACGCAAAATCGCTGGGGGCGCGCCTGCTGCGAGATTGGTGTCCAGATTTCCGCACTTCGTCCTGATTGCTGCGGCGTCGGATCTGCGCCGCCGTGCGGCTGGCAGAAGTGCCGCGCTGCCGCTCAATCAAGCCGCGAAGGCTTTCTGTCAGGACCAACGTGGCGGCGCCCATCTTTACGATCTCGACTTCGCCTCTCGCGATTAGAAGATAGAGAGTACTGCGACTTATGCCCGTAAATTGACAGGCGTCGGGAACCCGCATGCTGATGGGCTCGATTGCAAGCGGCGACGACGGCGGAGGGGCAAGGGGTTGGAAAGGCATAACGGTGCTCTCGCGGAACAATTGTGACGGGACGGTCGGAAGGGCGCCGCCCCGTCGCGCTCGATTATCCAAATTCGTGCTGCATTAATCCACACGACGTTTGTACGCCACCGCCTGTTCTCCTACGTTAGGCTGCCTTCAACTTGGCCCGATGGACACTCTCGGTTGTCGTCGGACGCCATGGCATACGGACATAAAATGACGCGTTCTCGGCCGCAGGCTGAGTGTCGCGGGACAGCCGCGATTGCCCGGAACGTGGGTCGAAAGATCGTCCCGACACCGGCTCAGCGCTCCCGATTAGCGCGCGGCTGAACCGCCGCTAGCGTCATTTTCGTCCGCCAGGTTTGTGTCCCGCGAGGGTGCGGATGTGCACCTCGATACGTCGCAGAAAAACGTCACTTAGCGCGAGCGAGGCGGCGGCGACGTCGGATCAGCCGCTCGAAAAGTGGCGGAAAAGCGCTATGCACCCGTGCGTGAGGTGTGTCTCTCCAATATGTGGGTCCGATGCGAAGCATCGTGGCCCGGAAAATTCGGTCCGCCCAGGAGAGAGAGCCTAGGGGCGATTGACCGTTTTGGGGTGGGAAGAGGACATTCAGTCCATTATAGGAATTTGGGTCTGCGTAGCGAAGGATCGATGGTGGCCAAGCATCTCACGATATTAATGCTGGCCTTGTTGACCGCTTGTTCGTCAAATAGTGACAGTGTCACGATGCTTGCTACTAGACTGGCACACCAAGACAGCGTCGGTCTCTCTAAAGAATATCGTGACGGCTATATTCCGTGCGGCGTTAAGACGCTTTCTAAAGTGCCGAGTAAGAAAATTGATGCTGCGCTCGAAGCGCCCGATGTTTCCGCAATATGGGAGATACTCGGCAGCGACACACTTGATGGTTATGTTAAGGCGTGCAGGCAAACCGACCTCCAGAGAGGGCCTTCGCTAAAAACATAGTCATCCCCATACCGTCCACAATCGCTCGGCTGCCGTCATAATCGCAAGATCGGTGCGGAATGACCGGGATGGGAGTGGGGAGCGGACTGTCTGCTTCGGTGCGAGCATATGTAGAAACCGGACGCAAATGCTGGCAAAGTCTGTGTATGAAGCATGATCGCCTTTGCGCCATAGGGCATAACTTCGCAGATTCGATGGCCAGTGGCTTGGGGTTCGTGATTGGCCACTACCCCATAGATGTATTTGGCGAAGCTGCGTCATCTCCAGAAGCATTGATAGAAGTCGATTTTCTCAACGGTCGCGTTGTGCGTGGAAAACCGTCAGGCAACCTCGAAGTTGCTGTCGCTCTCTTTGCTAAGGCTCTGCCCGAATTTTGTGAGAGTAACGGGGCACAGGCCGCAGACTTCAAGGCCTTGTCTGCGACATTTGATACAACACCACTTGGGCGGCGAGTGTTACTTTTAGTAACCGACCAGAGCGGTCGTAGCTCTACAACCGAGTATCGAGGCGTTCCATTGAAGCGTCTCCAAGTTTTAGATCGCCTCGGGCGCATCCGGAAAAAACCAAGGCAAGTCGGTGGCCCGATCCAATGACCGTCCGACAACAGCACGCTCTGACAATCACTGGAATGGCGAAAACCGGTCGTTAGCCGACATTCGATCCAGATCGGCCGCGAACGGCGACTTTGGGGTGGAAAGCGGACGAAACGGCTTATCGCTTTTGATAGATCTCGACCGCCTCCTTCACGAGCAGTTCCTCAGTCTCTTCCATATTGGTGCCGGTGTAAGCCTCCATTCGCCATGTCCCGTCGAGGTAGTGCTCGCCGAGTGGTGACTCCAAAAAGCTCACGATTCCGCGCAGCTCTTCCTCGGTGAATTCCCAGTTGATATGGCTCTCATATGCTTCCTGATATTGAGGGCGATATTTCTCATAGGCCGCTTTCAGCGCATCAATGGGGCCGGTCCATTGCTCGATCAGCGGGCTGTTCCGTGGAGCATTTTCAGTGCCTTGCGCCCATCCCAGCTCGGGTATGAAAGCGTATCTTTCTAAAAAGCTCCCTGTGTCGATCCGGCCTTGAAGGCCAGATGCCTTCATAAACCTATGAATCAGAACCAACTTCTCCGGACTTGGCGGAGACAATTCCTGTGCGGACGGCGCAATCATAGCTTGGGAGCTTCGCGGCTCCGCGTTCGCCGACGAATTATGGCTGAGGGCCAGCAGAGCAATGCAAATTAGCCTTTTCATTCAGACACTATGACATCTTTGGCTACGTCCGCAATCGGTCGTTTGCGGACATTCGTATGGCATTTCCCTGCTCAGGGGAGAAGCGAGGCTTTCTCTTCGAGCGTAGCGATCCGCTCCGTGCAGATCGCGTGGACCGCGCGGCCGAGCTCTTCTACGCAGTCGCCGAGCCACATCAGTTCCTCTTCGGTGATCCGGTAATGCTTCGAATAGCGGGCCTTCACATAGGCCTCTTTCAGCTTCTCGAACCGTGCACGATCTTCCCGGCGTTCGCGCGGCCAGGCATCGACCAGCCGCATGTCGATGCGTTCAGCTTGCGTGCGCAGGAACCCGAGATTGTGGACATGCGGCGTGTAGAAAGTGCAAACCAGCAGGACGCAGTGGTAAAGGCGTTCCGCCGCTTGGTGCATCAAAAATGCTGCTAGTTTCGTTTTCCCGTTGGTGATGGCATCGTTCGCGCTCCCGTGAAAATCAGAGGCGGTAGGAAACCATTCGTCAAAATACTCTCGCGCCATAGCCAACGCTTGGTCGGGCGTCTTGGGCTTCGGCGTATGAAGCGGTTTGTCGTCATATTCATAGAGCGCGATCCCGTCGCGCGCGACGTCCATGAAGAAATAACGCCCGTGGGCGAGGCCGTCGTTCACCTCCTGCAAGGTATGAACGATGAAGTTGACCGGCGTCTTGAGCGTCTTGTCGATCGCAAGCTCGCGGATGAGCCGGTCTTCGAGCTTGCTCCAGAAATCGACCTTCTCGGTGAGACGCTTATCATTGACGATGATGAGAAGGTCGAAGTCGGAGCGGTAGCCCTTGGCGGTGTGCGGCTCATCGACCCAGCCGCCGCGCGCATAGCTGCCATAGAGGATGATCTTGTCGATCCGGCCCTTCTTCTTCCAGCCCATCGTACCGAGCGCGATGGCGTCTTCGAACTCCTCGAAGACAATCGCCTTCACGCGTTCGAGCTCGCGCTGCTTGTTGGCGGGAAGATGATCGAGATCGGTTTTCATCGCTGGCGGCACCCTGTCGGCGCGGCGGCTGCTTTGCAAGGTCTTGGCGGCTTTATCGCCGCCAGAATTGCCACCACCTACGGTTCTTTCTGTCGACCGATTGGGCGATGACCCGCAAACTGCGGATCATCGCTTCCTCGACTTCTACGACGCTAACGCCGTGACGCTCGGCCAACTGGCGATAGCTTAGCTCCTCCACGCGGTGTCCGAGGAAGATGGCGCGATCCTCCTCATCGATCCGATCGACGGCGCGCTCATATTGGCGGAGCAGGTGGCGCCACGCGCGGGTATAGCGGCTCATGACGTTTTGCCTTCGCAATAATCGGCCCATTCGGCCATCATCACGCGCCGCTTCTCTAGGAGATTGCCGCGCCGATAGGCAGCCTCCGTCTTGTTCGCGACGATGTGGGCTAGGGCGGCCTCGGCGACGTCGCTGGGATGGTTTGTTTCTTCGCTCACCCAATCCCGGAAGGACGAGCGGAACCCGTGCGCCGTGTATGGCTGTCCCATCTCCTTGAGCAATTTGCTCATCGTCATATCCGACATCGGCTGTTTGCCACGGACGCCGGGAAAGATAATGGGGCAGCCGGGAAGGCGAAGTTCCGCGCACCGCTCGACGATGCGGATAGCGCGAGGGCAGAGTGGCACCACATGCTCCCGGTTTGCCTTCATACGGCCCTTGGGGATGGTCCACAGGCCATCGGCAAGGTCGATCTCATCCCAAGTGGCGCCGCGCACCTCGCCCGACCGGGCGGCAGTGAGGATGGCAAATTCGAGGGCGAGGCGACTGAATGACTCTCGCTCGCGCAGCGCAGGGATGAAAGCGGGAACCTTCGCGTAGGGCATCGCCGCGAAATGGCCGTCCTGCTTCGGTTGGCGTGGCAGGCCCTTCGTAATCGCCTGCATTGGCGCTTCGCTGTCACGGTAGCCCGACGAGTAAGCCCAATTGAGGACCGCGCCGACCCGCTGGCGAACGCGACGGGCAGTTTCCGGTTTCGATAGCCAAATCTCCGACAGGAGGTTGCGGATCATCGGGCCGGTTATTTCATTGACCCGGACGTTGCCGATATGCGGGAAGGCATAATCGCGAAGGCTCTGCTGCCACTGCGCTTCGTGCTTCTCATTCTTCCAAGTTTTGCGGTGCGCCGCCAAAACCTTGGCGGTGGCTTCGCGAAAGGTCGGGATGCCTTGCGCCTTCCGGCGCTCGAAAAGCGGGTCCAGCCCGATCGCGACCTGACTGCGGATTTCCCGCGCTCGCTCGCGGGCGTCGGCGAGGCTGACCTTGGAGGCGCTGCCCAAACCGAAGTCCCGGCGGTTGCCCGCCTTCTGGACCCGGCACACCCAGCTCTTGCTGCCTCCCGGCTGCACGACGAGATAGAGGCCGTCACCATCGGAGAATCGTCCGGGACGGGTAGCCGACTTAACGGCGCTGACCGATAGCCTTTTCATGCTGATTTTTTCCCACGTTTCTTACCACAAATTCAAATGTGTGGGTCTGGACAGCATGGGATACATGAGGACACGAAACACCCCGGAGATCCTAGGTTTTCCTAGGCTCTCGGCGGATGGTCGTGGATGTGTGGAAATAAGAAAATGGAGGAGAGTGAGGGATTCGAACCCTCGGTACCGTTGCCGGCACTTCGCATTTCGAGTGCGACGCTTTCGACCACTCAGCCAACTCTCCTCGCTGAGAGGTGACGCCCCTAGCGGCGGTCCGCCGCGCTTGCAACCCTCTAGTCACAAAAGCGACGGACCGCGCCTCAGATTATGGCTTTTCCGCTTCCCACCAATAGGCGGCGCGCTTGCGTGTCCCCGTCGCCACCTCGTTCATCGTCAGCGGATCATAAAGCCGTCCGCCCAGCATGACGCGGTGGATGCGTTCGGTGTTGCGGATGTCCTGCGTCGGATCGGCGTCGAGGATCAGCAGATCGGCGAGCTTGCCCGCTTCGAGCGAACCGACGTCTTTGCCATAGCCCAGCGAGGTCGCAGGCATGATCGTCGCGGCACGCAGCGCGTCGATATTGCTCCACCCGCCGCGCACGAACGACCAGATTTCCCAATGCGCTCCGAGCCCCGATTGCTGCCCGTGCGCGCCGATCGACACCATTCGGCCCGCGGCCGCGATCTTGCCCGCTTCGCGCGCCGAATCATCGTCGACATAATCGCCCTCGGGCGCGATCGTGCGGCGCTTGTTGTTGGCCGCGAGCTGCGCGGGCGGGATATGTTTCGTCAGGATCGGATGCTCCCACACATTGGTGTGCGCGCGCCAATAGGGATCGCCAGCGGGACCGCCATAGGTGACGACCAGCGTCGGGGTGTAATCGACCTGCGTCTGCCCCCACAGCTGCACCAGATCCTTATAGAAGGTGTGGAGCGGTATGTTGTGCTCGACGGTCGAATTGCCGTCCTGAATCAGCGACACGTCCATCGTGTAGAGCGAGCCGCCCTCGGGAACGACGAGCATGTTCTCGGCTTGCGCCGCCTTGACGACCGTCTGGCGCTGATCGCGGCGCGGCTGGTTGTAGTTTTTGACGCTGTGAGCACCTTGCGCCTTCAGGCGGCGAATATGGGCGAGCGCGTCGTCATAGCTGTTGATCTCTGCATAAACCCCTGCCGCCTTCGCACCATAGATGATCTCGCCGGTGGAAAAGATACGCGGCGCGAGGATCAATCCGGCACGCTGCATTTCGGACGAGACGAAGATTTCGGATGCGCGCGACGATGGGTTGTGGCTCGTCGTGGTCCCCATTGCGAGGTTGGCGATTTCGGACCAGTTTTGCTGCGGGATGAGTTCGTCATCGCCATGGGGACCGTGCGCATGGGCGTCGACGAAGCCGGGGACGATCGTCTTGCCCGTCGCATCGACCGTAACGGCGCCCGCCGGGACGGTGATCGACGCCAGCGGCCCGACCGCAGTGATCCGGTCGCCCTCGATGACGATCGCGCCATTGTCGATGATGCCGCCATCGGCGCCCGCCATGGTGACGATCCGCGCGCCGGTGATGACGACCGTGCCACGGCGTTTGGCCGCGGCCTGCGTCATCGCCAGCGAGACGCCGTCGGTCGGCGGCGTAAATTTCGGTGCCTTTTCGTCCGCGGGCGCGTTGGTGAACAGGCTGGCGAGATCGGCGCTGAAGAGCGTCGCGCCGCGGCTCCAGTGGAGGCGGCGACCGCCGTCGGACCAATGCATATAGTCCGCGCCGCTGCCGCTGACGCGCGTGACTGGCAGCGCGCCGCTCTTGGTGCCAAGCGCAATATCCTGTCCGCCGGGCATCAGCGGGGTAACATAGGCGTCGTAATTCTGGCGGAAAGCCAGCGTGCGACCGTCGGGCGAAATTTCATAGTCGCTGACCAGTTCGCCATTGGCGTGGGTGCGCTTGTCCTGGCCGCTGAGGTCGGTGCTGACGAGCTGGCTCTTGCCGTCGCCCGCGGTGACCATGAAGATGCGGTCGCTGGTCGCGCCAAATTGCGGCTTGGCACCGTCGGCGCTCACCCGCTCTGCCGTACCGCCGGTTGCAGCGATGCGATAGACGCCGGGATCTTCGCTCCAGCGCGCCGACGTGAGCCCACCGCCGCTACGCCGTTCGAAAACGATCGTCTTGCCGTCGGGTGAGAAGCGCGGTTCGGCATAGAGCCCGGGGACGCTCGTCACCTTGCGCGACACTCCGCCGCCCGCACCGATGGTGTGAATTTCCCCCATGCCGGTGTCGGTCCAGCGTACAAAGACCAGCGACTTGCCATCGCGCGACCAGCTCGGCCACGCCTCAATCGCATCGTCCTTCGCGGCAGTCAGCCGACGCGCCGTGCCGCCGCTGGCGGGCTGCACATAAAGCTTGCCGAGCGTTTCAAAGACGACACTACGCCCGTCGGGCGAAACTTCGGCCCAGCGCGGCATTTGCGTCGTGAAGCTGTCGGGGGCGACCTCGACCGCGGGATGGGTGGCGTCGATGATCACGCGGTCGTCGTTGATGCTGAACGGAATGACGCGCGCATCGCCGCCCTGACCGCTCACACGCCGCAGCTTGCCGCCCGCCCAGAACAGAATGTCGCGGCTGTCCGGGGTCCACGCCATGTTCGGATAGACGCCGGTGACCGCCCAGGTTTCCTGCACATCCTGGTCGAGGGCGTCGAAAACCTTCCGCTCGGTGCCCGAGGCGAGGTCTTTGACGTACAGCTTCGACTGCGTCGCCTCGCGGCGGACGAAGGCCAGATATTTGCCGTCGGGTGAGGGGGTAGGTCGCACCGCGCCGCCCGCGCCCGACGCCGCGGTGCTGACCTTTGCCTCCTGCAGATTATAGCGTTCGATATGGAACAGGTCGGTGTTGCTGTCCTGCGCATATTCAAAGATGGGGCCGGGGGTGACGTTGCGCGTGTAGAAAACGCTCTTGCCGTCGGCAGCAAAGATCGGCTCGCCGAGTTCTTTCTGATGACGCTCATTGGGTTTCTTGACCAGCGGCACACCCGCGCCGCCCGACACATGATACATCCACACTTCGCCGGTGCCGAGCGAGCGGCCAGTCGTGAAATGCTTCTTGGCGACGATGAACTGGCCGTCGGGGCTCCAGCTCGGCTGGTTGAGCAGTCGGAAATCTTCCTTGCTCAGTTGCACCTTGCCGCTGCCGTCGCGGTTCATCAGCCAGATATTGTCGCCGCCGCCTGCGTCCGAAACAAAGGCGATACGATTGCCGTCGGGCGAAAAGCGCGGCTGATGCTCGAACGCCAGTCCTTCGGCGATGCGCGTCGGGGTGCCGCCCTCAATCGGCATTGTATAGATATCGCCCAGCAGGTCGAACGCAATCGTGCGGCCGTCGGGCGAGACATCGACGTTCATCCAGCTGCCCTCATCGACCGCGATCGGCACCTTGCGCGTGGTCATACCCGGCGGGGCGTTGACGTCCCATTTTTCGGGCTTGGCATCCGCGGCGGGGGCTGGCGCCGCCTGCTGCGCAAAAACCGAAGTCGAACAAGCCAAAGTCGCCGCAAGGGCGAGAGCGAAGCGCGCCATGATGTTATCCCCGTTTGAAATTATCTGCCGACCATATGACCCTGTAAAGAACATGCAAGCGACAGGTTTCGACGAAGGACTGGCAGCGTCGACGAGCGACTGCTAGCGCGGTCGAAAGACCAAGACGGGGAGAGCAAGGCGTGCCGCTGAAGGGAATACGAGTCCTCGATTTCGGGCGCTATATCGCCGGACCCTATTGCGCCGCACTACTCGGCGATTATGGCGCCGACGTGATCCGCATCGAAGCGCCGGGCGGCAATGACGACCGTTATACGGTGCCGGTCGCCGACGATGGATCGGGCGCGATGTTCATGCAGATGAACCGGGGCAAGCGTTGCCTGACGCTGAAGCCTGGTAGCCCTGAGGGCCGCGAAGTTGTCCGGCGCCTGGTTAAAACCGCCGATGTCGTCGTCGCCAATCTGCCGCACGATGCGCTGACCAAATTGGGGTTGGATTATGCCAGCCTGTCGGCAACCAACCCACGTATCATCCTGGCCACCGCCTCGGCCTTTGGCAGCGAGGGTCCGCTCGCGCAGAATGTCGGCTTCGATGCGGTCGGACAGGCGATGTCGGGCGCGGTGCATCTGACCGGGACGCCCGATCAGCCGTACCGCGCGCAGGTCAATTATGTTGATTTCGGTACCGCACTCCACACCGCCTTTGGCGTGATGCTGGCGCTGCGCGAGCGTGAGACAACGGGGAGGGGGCAATGCGTATCGGGATCACTGCTCGGCACCGCGCTGGCGTTCTCCAACGCACTGACGATCGACCATGCTCTCAACGGGATCGAGCGCCAACCGATCGGCAATCGCAGCTATAGTTCGGGGCCGACCGACATCTTCCGCACCCGCGATGGGTGGATCGTGACCCAGATCGTCGGCGGCGGCATCTTTGCTCGCTGGGCCAATCTGGTCGGGCGCCCCGAGCTGGTCGATGATCCGCTCTATGCCAGCGACATCTTGCGCGGCGACAATGGCGAGGCGCTGAGCGTCATCATGCAGCATTGGTGTAGCGAACGCAGCAGCGACGATGCAATCGCCGAGCTGAGCGCGGCACGCGTTCCCGCCGCGCCCGTGCTGCGTGCGGCCGAAGCGCTGGCGCAGCCGCAGGTGGCCGCGATGGGGCTGATCGAACCCGCCATCTATCCGGGCACTGCGACCGAGGCGCCGGTCATCCGCGCTCCGATCCGATTGTCCGAGAGCGCCAAGGTCGCGTCCGAACGAGCGCCGCAGGTTGGCGAGCATAGCGACGCAATCCTGGCCGAAATCGGCTATGGCGGCGAAGAGATTTCCGCTTTGCGCGCGGCAAGCATTATTTGAGCAGCGCAGGGTGGACGGCGGCGCCTCGGTACCTTAAATACCGATCAGTACGAAATTCACCTGCCCCCCAAACAGCCGAGGAGTGTCGAGATGAGCGATCAAGCCGAATATGTGCCGCCAAAGGTCTGGACCTGGGACAAGGACAGCGGCGGACGCTTTGCCAATATCAATCGCCCGATCGCCGGGCCGACGCACGACAAGGATCTGCCGGTCGGCCAGCATCCGCTCCAGCTCTATTCGCTTGGCACGCCCAACGGCGTGAAGGTGACCGTGATGCTCGAGGAATTGCTCGCGGCAGGACATAGCGGCGCCGAATATGACGCGTGGCTCATCAACATCGGCGAGGGCGATCAATTCTCCAGCGGTTATGTCGCGGCCAATCCGAACAGCAAGATCCCCGTGCTCGTCGATCGCAGCGGCGGCGAGCCGATCCGGGTGTTCGAATCGGGCGCGATCCTGATCCACCTTGCCGAAAAATTCGGCGCGTTCCTGCCGACCGAGACCGCGAAGCGCGCCGAAACGCTGTCGTGGCTGATGTGGCAGATGGGCAGCGCCCCCTTCCTCGGCGGCGGCTTTGGCCACTTTTATGCCTATGCGCCGACCAAGCAGGAATATCCGATCAATCGCTATGCGATGGAGGTGAAGCGCCAGATGGACGTGCTCGACCGTCGGCTGGGGGAGAGCGAATATATCGCGGGCGCCGACTACACGATCGCCGACATGGCGATCTGGCCCTGGTATGGCGCGCTCGCCAAAGGTTTGGTGTATGATGCGGGCGAGTTCCTGCAGGTGCAGGACTATAAAAACGTCCAGCGCTGGACTGATCAGCTTGCGACCCGTCCCGCGGTGAAGCGCGGGCGGATGGTGAACCGGGTGACCGGCGACCCGGCGAGTCAGCTGCGCGAACGGCATGATGCGTCGGACTTTGACCTGCGAACGCAGGACAAGCTGGAGGCGGCTGAATAGACATATTCTGCGCAGCGCCAGCTTGGGGCGTGATTAGCATTTTGTAAGCCAAGCGTCGGGTTGCCCGGAATCGTTGGCATATCGGTTTCGCGCGACGCCGGAAAAATTAGCAAATTGCGCAAAAACGGCGTCGGGTTCTTTCGACGCCGTTTTTACTCCGGCGACCACATGCTGCGCGGCATGACAGCTTCCCTTCGCTTGCCGCGGAATGCCCGCAAACCCGCACGCCCTTTGGTCGATGAAGAGCGCGGTGCCGCTATTGTTGAAATGGCGCTGGTGCTGCCGCTGCTCCTCGCGCTGATGATGGGCGTGCTTGTCTATGGTCAGTATTTCATGCTGGCGCACAGCGTCCAGCAGGCGGCAAACGATGGCGCCCGCGCCGCCATCGTCGGGCTTGACGCCACCGATCGCCGGGCCGTCGCAACGCGAGCGGTCGGGCGCAGTCTGCAAACGGTGAGCGGAGCGCACAGCGTGGCGGTGTCCGAAACGAGCGAGGCGATTACCGTCGCGGTGACCTTTACAGCGCCGGAGGACGGCTTCCTGCGCTCATCGCTGATCCCTTCGCCCACCCCTGTCATCCGCGCGCGCGCGACCTTTGAATTGCCGGTGGATTGATCATGGCCCTGCTGGACATCCTCCGCACCGTTGCCAATGATCGCCGGGCGGGGATCAGCATCGCGACGGCGTTCGCCATGACGATGCTGATCGGCGCCGCGGCGCTCGCGGTCGATGTCGGCTCGCTCTATCTCGACCGCCGCAAACTGCAGGGGATCGCCGATGCCGCGGCGATGGCGGCGGCGGGCCGACCCGGCGAAGAGCAGGCCGCGGCGCAGCGGATCATCGCGGCGAACTGCGATTGCGGCATCCGCATTGCGGCGCTGACGACCGGTACCTACACCCCGGACGCAACGATTGCGGCCGAACAGCGATTTGCCGCGGGAGGCGCGTCGGCCAACGCCGTGCGGATCGTCCTGACCCGCGATCGTCCTCTCTATTTCGGGCGCTTTTTGACGGGCCGCAGCGAAAGCATCATCCAAGCCACCGCCACCGGCGCGCGGCGCGGCTATGCTGCCTTTTCGCTCGGTTCGCGCGTCGCAGCTGTCAATGGCGGCCTGCCCAATGCGCTGCTGTCGGGGTTGACGGGTAGCCAGATCAATCTGTCGGTGATGGACTATAACGCGCTGGCCAGCACCGACATCGATCTGCTGGCGTTTTCGGACGCGCTGCGAACCGAAATCGACTCCGAGGTGCTCACCTTTGGCCAGACGCTCGACAGTCAGGTGACGATGCCGCAAGTGGTATCAGCGCTGGCGCGTGCGTCGGAGGGGCAAGCCGCGAGCGCGCTGGAACATATCGCCGATCGCGCCCTGCCGCGCGGCCTCTTTCCCTCGCGAGCGATCGATCTGGGGCCGCGCTCATCAAGCTTCCGCGTCGATCCCGCCAATCCGGTCAAGGTCAACGCGCTCAGCCTGCTGCGCGCAATGCTGCTGCTCGGCAGCGCCAATCGTCAGGTCGACTTGGCCGTGGCGAGCAACTTGCAGGGAGGATCGGGAATCGACATCGCGCTGCTGATCGGGGAGCCACCCGCGCACTCGCCGCTGATCGCCGTGACCGACACCAACGCGGTGATTGTGCGCACCGCGCAGGTACGGCTGAAACTCGACACCAAGGTGCAGACACCGCTGGCGAGTGTCCATATCCCGGTCTTGGCTGAACTGGGATCGGCATCGGCGCGAATTGCCGACATCGATTGCGGCCGCAACAGCAGCGCCGCGGTCTCGCTTGCCGTCGTTACCTCGCCGGCGATGCTGGCGATCGGTACCGTGGACGCTGCCGTTTTTCAGAACATGCAGCGCCCGCTCGATCCCCGATCGGCTCGCGTGGTGAAGCTTCCGCTCGCCAGCGTCGATGCTGAGGCCGAACTGGTGCTGTCGGATCTGAACGAAAAACAGGTCCCCTTTTCGCGCAGCGACATTGACAACGGACGGGTCAAGACCGTGTCGAGCTCCGGGCTGGTCGCGGGTGCCGCAAAGTCGCTTTCGGATCGTATGGACTTACGCGTGAACGTGTTGGGGCTAGGCCTGAACCTGAATGCGCTGCGAACGGTTGTCGGTGACACCGTGGCGCTCGCAGCGCCGGTGCTCGACACGGTGCTGGCCGATCTGACCGGGTTGCTTGGCGTGCACGTCGGGCAGGCCGATGCGCGGGTCAACGCGTTGCGTTGCGGGAAAGCCAAGCTGGTTTGATTGCGCCATATCGGCGTCGCGGCGGACAAAGTTTTTGCCCATCTTCGCGCGATCCACCCCAAAAGGATCAACAGTGATCCGACAATCGGGGAGGCCATGGTGCGAGCAACCCAGGAACCACAGCGCGTCTCGGCGGCAGATTTCATCCGCGGCTTTGCCAACTGGCGCCTGCAAGCGGCGCGCAAGCCGGTCGTGGTGACGCATCACGGCAAAGACGCGCATGTACTCATCTCGCTCGACGATTATCGTCGTCTGGACAGTGATGGGCCCGACGCCGTTCGGACGCCCGATTGCCCACAGTCTTCGCTTGCGGGGGTCGTCGAATCGATCCGCGACGCCGTGATTCTGATCGACCGGCAGTGGCGAATTGTGACGGTCAATCCCGCCGCGTCCGACATGCTCGAAAGCGCGTGCGCTGCCCTGATCGGAGAGCCGTTGATGACCGCCGTGCCGCGGATCGAGGGGAGCTTGCTGGCGCAGCATATGATCCGCCTGATTGATCATCGCGAGCGCTTTTCCGGCGACCTGCCGGACATCTTGCGGCCGCGCCAATGGCTGCGTGTTGGCCTGGTTCCTGTGCCGGTCGGCGGGGCGATCATCCTTCGCGATGTCAGCGACGCGCTGGCCGACTTTGCCGCGAACGACGCGCGCCAGGCGTTGGCCAGGGCGATCGAGGCGCAGGGCCGTATCGGTCACGCCCGTATATCCGTGCGCGGAGCAGTCGAGGCGGCGAACGACACGCTACTCGTTATGCTCGGGGTCGACGCCGCCGCGATCCGGCGGGTGCGTTTTTCGGCGTTGTTGGCGGTCAGCGATCGGCCGGCTTTTTCTGAGGGACTGGAGGCGCTGTTCCGTTCGGGTCAGCCCGTGTGCATCGCGTCCCAGATGGTGACGCGCGACGGCGACGCCATCGACGTCGATCTGACGATCGCCGAAGTCCGCGGACCTTATGCCAGCGATGGTGCGGTTGTTCTGGTCACCCGGCGCGCCGCCTAGAACCAGCTGCCGCGTTCGATTGTCTTGCTGCCAGCGGGCAGCGAGAAGGATTGGCCGTCCTCGCCGACGATGATCGGCCCGTCGAAGTGACTTTCGGCGCCGCCGAGGAAGGCTCCATTGAAGTAGGACGACGGCATCGACGGCACGACATGGCTGAGCACCAGCATCTGAACCCCTGCGACGCGCGCGCTGTCGGCCGCCTGCGTCGGGCTGGCATGATAATCGAGGATGTCGCGCATGATCTGTGCAGTCTGCTTGCGGCCCGCCTTGTCGAGCTTGGCCGCAAGCGTCTTGACCATCGCGGGGTTCAATGCCTCGTGAATCAGAAGGTCAGCGCCTTTGGAAGCTACTTCAAGGGACTTCGATGGCGCCGTGTCGCCACTGACGACGAGGCTGCGTCCCTTATAGTCGAAACGATAACCCACCGACGGCTGCACCGGGCGGTGATCGACGGCAAAAGCGGTGACGCGAAGGTCGGCCGCGTCGTAGATGACCGTCGGTGCCGCCGGGAGCGCAAAGGCGATCGCTGTGGCACCGGCAGCTGCGGGGGGCGTGATCGCCTCGCCATGGTGCGCGGTGCGATAGCCATTATCGAGTGCGTAGGCGGCGTTGAACCCGGCAATAACCCGCTCGACGCCCGGTGGGCCATAGACGGGCAGGGGACTGCCGTTGCCGCTGGCGGTCCAGCGCAGCAACATCATTGGCCCCATGCCGTCGATATGGTCCGAATGAAAATGGGTCAGGAACATCGCCTTGATGCGGCCGTTGGGCAGGCCCATCAGCGCGATGTTGCGTGCCGCGCCCTCTCCCGCGTCGACGACGAACATTGCCTTGCCGGCGATAACCACCGTGCAAGCCGCGGCGCGTTCGTGGTTGGGGAGGGGGGAGCCGGTGCCGCACAGGCCGACATGCAGGCCATCGGGCAAGTCAGCGAACGTATCGCGGCCGATATTGCGTTCGGCGGCGCGTTCGAACAACCACATGCCGATCGGGCGCTGGAACAGCCATGCGGCGAGCGCGGCGGCGCCGATGATCGCCGCAGCCCATAGCGCGGCTCGTCTTGCCTTGGTCATCGCTTTCCCCCATCCTGTCCGCAGCACCTGCTTACGCTGGACAAGGGGCGTTCTTACGCGCAATCATGGCGCCAAGGAAAGTTGTCAATTGCAACTTGCCGTTTACGTAAAGGTGAGCGCTCATTATAAGGGCGCCATTGCCCAATGGGAGATTCGTGATGGACATGGAATTCAGCCCCGAAGATATTGCCTTCCAGCAGGAAGTGCGCGACTTCATCGCCGAAAATTACCCCGCCGAGCTGCGTGAAAAGCAGGACGAGGGCGAGGAAATGTCCAAGGAAGATTTTCTCGTCTGGCACAAGATCCTGCACAAAAAGGGCTGGATCGCGCCCGCGTGGCCGGTCGAATATGGCGGCACCGGCTGGACCCCGACGCAGCGCTTTATCTGGTCTGAAGAAACCGCGCGCGCCGATTGCATTCGCCTGATGCCCTTCGGCCTCGCGATGGTCGGCCCGGTGATCTACACCTTCGGCACGCCCGAACAGAAGGCCCATTTCCTGCCGCGCATCCTGTCGGGCGAGGATTGGTGGTGCCAGGGCTATTCGGAACCGGGTTCGGGCAGCGACCTCGCTTCGCTCCGCACCACCGCCGTGCGCGACGGCGATGATTATATCGTCAATGGACAGAAAACCTGGACGACGCTGGCGCAGCACGCTGACTGGGGCTTCTTCCTCGTCCGCACCGACAAGGACGCCAAGCAGCAGGAAGGCATATCGTTCCTTTTGATCGACATGAAATCGCCCGGCATCACCGTGCGTCCGATCATCACGCTGGGCGGCGAGCATGAGGTCAATGAAGTGTGGCTGGAGGATGTTCGCGTTCCCGTCGCCAACCGCGTTTACGAAGAGAATAAGGGCTGGACCTGCGCCAAGTTCCTGCTCGCGCACGAACGCACCGGCATCGCTGGCGTCGCAGCGTCGAAGCGCGGGATCGAGAAGGTGAAGGCGATTGCCCGCACGGAGCTCGACGGCGACAAGCCGCTGCTCGCCAATGCGTTTTTCAAGCGCAAGGTGGCCGAGTTGGAAGTCGATCTGGCGGCGCTGGAATTCACCGAGCTGCGCAGCCTGGCCGGTGCCAATGCGGGCCGCGGTCCCGGGCCGGAATCGAGCCTGCTCAAGATCAAGGGGTCTGAAATCCAGCAGCGACTCACCGAACTCAGCCTCGAAGCGGTCGGCCATTATGGGGCGCCCTATTTCCGCGGCTTTGGCGAGGGCGACAACGAGCATCCGATCGGCCCCGATTATGCCCACCGCGCTGCGCCGACCTATTTCAACATGCGCAAGACGACGATTTACGGCGGGTCGAACGAGATTCAGCGCAACATCATTGCCAAGATGGTTCTGGGGCTCTGACGAAAGCGTCGCCCCCGCGAAGGCGGGGGCCGCGATCAGCCTGACTCAGCGCCGCAGTATAAACCTATAGCGGCCCCCGCCTTCGCGGGGGCGACGGGGATGTAAAATGGATTTCACCTACACCGAAACGCAGGACATGATCCGCGACACACTGTCGCGTTTTCTGAGCGACACCTATGATTTCGACACGCGCCAGAAGTTCGTCAATTCGGACAGCGGTCGCGATCCGGCGATCTGGACTGCCTTGGCGCAGGAACTCGGCATGCTCGGCGCACCGTTCGCCGAAGAGCATGGCGGTCTCGGCGGCGGCGCACTGGAAAATGCGATCGTGATGGAGGAGTTGGGCAAGGTCATCGGGATCGAACCTTATCTGCCGACCGTCGTCATCGCCGGCGGGGCGCTGAAGGCCGTGGGTGGCGCGCAGGCCGATGCAATCATCCCGGAAATTATTGCCGGCAACGTTATCGTCGCCTTTGCCTATGCCGAACCGCAGGGGCGCTACGACCTGGCCAATTTGCGCACCACCGCCAAGAAGGACGGTGCGGGCTATGTGCTGAACGGCCATAAGGGCGTCGTTTATGCCGCGCCTTGGGCCACGCACCTGCTCGTCACCGCGCGCACCGGGGGCGCCTCGCGCGATCGGGAGGGGGTATCGCTGTTCCTGATCGACGCGAACCTGCCCGGCATCGTGCGCCGCGACTATCCGACCGTCGATGGCAGCCGTGCGTCAGAAATCTATTTCGAAAATGTCGCGATCCCCGGTGATGCACTGCTTGGCGGCGAAGGCACTGGTCTGCCGCTCGTCGAACAGATCGTCGATGAAGCAACCGTCGCGGTGTGCGCCGAGGCGACCGGCGTGATGCAGAAACTGCACGAAGGCACGCTGGAATATACCCAGCAGCGCAAGCAGTTCGGGGTACCGATCGCGAAGTTCCAGGTACTCCAGCACCGCATGGTCGATATGTTCATGGAGGTTGAACAGGCGCGCTCGATGACGATCATGGGTGTGCTCAAGCTCGGCCTGCCAGCGAACGAGCGCATGGCCGCGGTCTCCGCCGCCAAGGCGAAGGTCGCGCGCGGCGCCAACTTCGTCGGCCAGAATGCGATCCAGACCCACGGCGGCATCGGCATCACGCAGGAGCTGGCGATCGGCCATTATTTCAAGCGCGCCACGATGATCGAAAGCCAATTCGGCAGCCATGACTACCACATGGATCGGTATGAGCGGATTGCGTTGGCGGATTGAAGAACCTTCGCCCCTCCCTTTGAGGGAGGGGTGCGAGGCTTACGAGCTTGCTCGTTAGTCGCAGCGGGGGTGGGTATGCGGCCAAAAGAACGCCTGCGGCGACCCACCCCTAGCCCCTCCCTGAAGAAGGGAGGGGAATGATGCTCAGTACGCCACGTCAACCGCAATCCGCAGCGTCCTCGGCCGCAGCGGCGTCATGAAGCCTTCGTTACCCTCCACGAACGGCGTTCCGAGCGAAAAGCGGTTGCCGCGTGAGTCAAACAGGTTGGTCAGCGTGAGCGACAACCCGCGGCGGTCGTTGCCGATCCGCATTGCCAGCCCGGTGTCGATATAGTCGCCCTGACTCTCGCCCAGCACCGGACCGATGCCGAGCCGCGATGGCCCGATATAATTCGCCCAGCCGTTAACGCGGAAATCCTCGTCGCCGACTACCGTGGCATAGTTGACAGACCCGCGCACCGCGTGGCTCGCGACATTGGGGATGCGACCTAGCCGTCCCGGCGCCGCGGCGAAGACCGGCAGGATCTCCAGCGCCAGATCATCGACCCGGCTGTGATTATGGACCGCGCCCAGTTCGAACGTCAGCGTCTCGGTCGGCCGCATCGCTAACGCGGCGGAGATGCTGGTGATGCGCCCGTCACCGATATTGGCGGTGGTCGGAAAGCCGGTGCTGTCGATGAAATCCGCCTGAATGTTGCGCCAGCGGCTGTGCGATATGGCAAGACTGGCGTCGAACAGGCTTTGCCCTTTGTCGCCGAATCGTACCCCGGCCTCCCATGTTCGAACCTGATCGTTCAGGAATCGCCGGACAAAATTGCCATCGACCGCCAAACCGCCGGGACGGAAACCCTCCTGATAGCGCGCATAAACGCGGACATTGTGCAGCGGTGTCGCGAGCAGCGAAAAAGACGGTAACAGGTCGGTTTCATTGCGCGACGCGGTCGTTGCCCGTCCCGCCAGCGCGAGCGCGACGCTCACGCCTTCCGCCATGCCGCCGAGCCGCGCGTGCGACAAACGCACGCCGCCCGAGGCGACGAGGTCAGGCATGACTTCGACCGTCGCCTCGGCATAGCCAGTGACCTCAGTGATCTTGTTGGTCACGCCGGGCAACACGGCACGGAGGGTGCCATAGCTATATTCGCGGTCCTGCCGGGCGCGATTGTCGATGACGCTCGCGCCGACGACCCAGCCGAGACCGTCGTGATACGGGCGCGACAGTCGGTTCTCGCTGACGAACATGCGCGTGGCGTTGCGCTGGTCGAGCACCCGCGGCACATTGCTGAGCGGGGTCACCTGGATCGGTGCGAACACCCGCTCGACATCCACTGCGCCGGTCGTAATGATGGTGCCGGGCGGTGCTTCGGGCAGGCTGGCGTCAAAGCGTTCGAACAGACGGTGGTCGATGAAGGCGTTGGACGACTGGAAATGCAGGTCGCCCCAATCCTTCATGACGACGACCGTGCCGAGACCATAACGCGCCGACGCATTTTGTTCGACCATCGAATTGCGGGTCAGCGGGTCGGCGGCCTTGTCGGCATATTGTGCATCGTTGGACTTGATCGATTGATAGACGCCGCCCAGATCGACCGTCCAGTCGTTGCCGGCTTCGAAACGAAAGGTGGCGCGCCCGCCGCGGACGTGGACCCGATTGACGTCGTTCTGACCGCGCAGTGGGTTATCGATATAGCCGCCGTCGGTCAGCATATAGCCGACCAGCCGCAGCGCATGACCCTGGTCCCCGACCGGCAGATTGGCAATCGCGGCGATGTCGCCGCCCGGATCGCCATGCTGGGTCAGCGAGACGCCCGCGATCGCTTGTATCGTCATCGCACGCGGATCGGGCGCTTTGGGGACGACGCGGATGATCCCGCCGAGCGATCCGGCGCCATAGAGCGTCCCTTGCGGACCTTCGAGGATTTCGACATTGTCGACGTCGTAAAGGCGCAAGTCAGGATCAGGCGCATTATAACTAAGGCGGATATCGCCCAGATACTGCCCAACCGTCGATTGCGTGGGACCGGTGAAGCTGGAATCGGCGATACCGCGAATAAACAGCTTGTTGCGCCCCGAACCCAAATGGGTCGAGGATACCGTTGCCGTCCGCGACAGGATCGAATCCATGCCGCGCTCACCGCCAAACGCCAAATCGCCGCCACTCAGCTGGGTGACGACGCCGGCAAAATGCGAATAGGGCAGGTCGGTTTTCGATGCCGTGACGATGATTTCGTCCTGCACGCCAGCGACCATGTCGTGCGCCGGTTCGCGCGCGCGCGGCTGCGGCGCCGGTTGCCGGGCAGGGCGATGTGCGATCCGCGGGGCAGCGGGGCGGCGCTCGATCCGCCAACTGGTCGCGCTGACGCGGACGGCGCGGGCATCCGAACCCTTCAGCAGACGCTGAATCGCTTCATCGACGCGCATCCGACCGCGCACGGGTTTGACGCGTGCTTGCCATAACTTGGCATCGACGACGCTGATGCTGACCCCGGCCTGACGACTGATCACCGGCAGCGCGGTGGACAAGCTCCCTTTTGGCACGTCGAACGCGTGCTCCTCTGCCGCCAAAGCCTGCACAGGCAGGCTCAGCAGCGTCGCAGCGGCGACAAGGGAAAGGCGCGATGAGATGCTCAGCGGGTCAGGATCCAGCCATCGCCCTGCCGCTTGGCCTTCGTTCCCGACAAGGCGGCGAGATCGGCGATCGTGCGATTGCGGTTCTTGTCGATAATCAGCGCGCCGCGGAACGACAGGTCGGCCGCACCGGGCGCGATGCGGACCTCCATTCCAGCGGTGCGTTTCAGATCCTCGGCCACGACGGCAAGCGGCGCGTCATTGTAAACCAGCAGACCGGTCCGCCACCCGCCAATGCTGGCGATATCGACATCCTTTACCGCCGGGGGCTGGCTATCGTTGTCGCGGGCCTCAATCGCTTTGCCTGCGACGATGCGGACCTTGTCGCGGTCGGGATTGTAGAGGACAATGCCTTCCGACACTGCGACCAATGTCTGCCGTTCGCGCCGCACGACGTTGAATGCGGTACCAAGGTCGACGATCCGGTCGTCGCCCGTTTCGACGATAAAGGGATCGTCATCGCGATGGACGACATGGAACATCGCTTCGCCCGCTTCCAGCCGGGCAAAGCGGGGACGATCCTTGTCAATTTCGACGACCGAGCCCCCGTTGATTTCGATCCGCGATCCGTCGGCGAGCTCGATCGTGCGATGTTCGCCCGCCGCGGTCTCGATCCGGTTGGCGTTACCGAACGGGTTCAGCGTCGATAGGCCAATGACCGCGACCAACGCGGCTGCCATCGCTCCGCCGACCCAGGCACGACGCGAAGGACGACGCGGCGCCGTCGGCATGGCCAAGGGTACGGGCTTGGCGATCGAGGGTAGCGCGTCGAGATCCTGATCGAGACTCGCCACCGCATCATAGATCGCGACATGCTCGGAATCCTCGGCGAGCCAGTCGGCAAAGCCGTCCCAATCGTCAAAAGCCGGATCACGCTGACGGACCAGCCAGTCGATGGCGCGCGCTTCGATGCTGTTCATGTCAGGATGCATCAAACTGCCTCCGTAGCGCAGCAAGCGCGGCATAGACTTTGCGCAAATCGGCTTCGACGGTGCTCAGGCTGACCCCCATTTCATGGGCAATATCGCGCTGAGCCATCCCGTCGATCCGGAACCGTTTGAAAATAGCCGCCGCCCGCTCGCCGGTGGCGGCAATCGCTGTATCGACCTGTTCGAGCTGTTGACGCGAAATCAGTGATGTCTCGGCGGAGGGTTGATGTCCCGCCGCGGCCTCACCCCACGCCTTGTCACGCAGCGCGCTCTGCCGCGACGAACGGTAGCGATCGAGCATCAGATTGTTCGCGGCGCGCATGACATAGGGCAGGGGATCAGAGATTGGACCCATCGGACGATCGGTCAACCGCATCCACAAATCCTGAAACAGGTCCTCGGCGGCATCGCCAGCGCCGCGGACCTGCAAGAACCGGACGATCCGGTCCCGGTTGGCGAGCAATACGCCTTCGATGCCTTGCGCGGTTTCGGTTCGGTCGTGCGAACTGGTCATCGATTGTTTGCTCTGGAACGCCATTTTCCGCCGGTCCGCGCTGCCCCGGCGCGCGCCATAGGTTCCCCCGATGCCGCCGTCATATAGCGCCCATGTCCCGCCGCGCAACCGCGGCGGCGGAAAAGAGAGGAGGGGCAGTGCAAGCATCGGTACCTTCGTTCATTTCTGTCTAAGCAAGGGGGAGGCGGGGGTAGGGAGGTGCCTCCCCCTTGCACGCGGGGCCGGCCGGGGGGCTAGAGGCCGACCCGCAGACTCGCACGGAACGCCCAACCAATGCGGTTTTGCTGTTCCTCCGCGGACATTTCGCCAGCAACCTGAAAGGCCGAATTGCCAGCAATGCCACGGAGACGGCCGACCCAGCCGCTCGTGCGATCATCAGGGGTAAGGGTGAACGGCGTACCGTCCTTGAACGACGCGGTGGTCGAACCCAGCGTGCCGCCGACGATCTGGCGGCGCCCGCCCTCAATTTCAAAGCGCGTCCAGCCGTCATATTGATCGAGGCCGCCGAAATCCATGCCAAGGGCAACGGTGCCGGACACCGCCAGCTCATCGCTATCGCGGCCGAGCACTTTCAGGTCGAGCGCATCGCCGCCCCCGGTTTCCTGATAGCCTTTCTCGGTCAGCTTGAAATAATCGACTGCAACCATCGGGCGGATCGTGATCCCGCCGGCGTGCGCATCATAGGCGAGTGAGCCCGAAGCCGACCACAAGGTTCCGTCCCATTTGCCCTTCATCGTCTTTTCGATGTCATCGGCGCCCGCCTCCGCGCTGAAGATTCGGGTACCCTTCATTTTGATCGGCGCGCCCGATACGCGGGCGTTGGCCATGAAGCCCTTGGATCGCAAGCGCCAGTGCAACGCGCCTTCGAACTGGCTGGTGCTGACCTCATTGGCGTTGCTGCCATTGCCGTCCTTGCCGCTGAGGAAAGCGATCGAGCCGCCGAAACTGCCGACATCGCTCTTGATTTCGGCGCCAAGGCCGATGCCCCAGCCGCTGACGTCATAGCTGGCCGTGTCGCCGATGCTTTTCGACGTACCCCACACCGCCTGATTGACCCAATAGCCCCATTTGCCTTCGTCCTGGAACGGCGCATTGGGATCCTGCAGGTGGCGCGACAGCGCGCGCGAGCCGGAGGTGACGGTTTCGAACACGCCGCCTTCATGTTCCGGCAACATCTGGCCCAGTTGGGCGCGGAACTGTTCACCATCGGTGATGCCAAGGAAGACGTCTTCGACCTTCTGGTCGGCAACCACCGCGTCGATCACCGCGTCGAAAGCGCCCGCTTCGGATCGATTGAGCCCAAGATCACTGGTGCTTTTCCGCGCCACATCGACGATCAACTGGGTCGCGTTCGACGTCAGCGTGCCTTTGTATAGGAACGGCAGCAGCGTCTGCGATGCGGTGAGATTGCTTGCCCCGGTCAACGATCCCGCGGTCAGGACGATGTGGCGTCCCTCCGCCTGTTCGATGCTGGTCAGCCGCAACGCCAGTTTGGATTCGGCGCCGAAGCTGGCGTTACCGGTCACCTGCAACGCCGTACCGGTGCTGCCGGTGTCGAGCAGAACGCCCAGCGTCCCTTTGTCGGTCACCGCCAGCGACGCAATTTGCGCCGCGCCGGATACGTCAAAGGTACCGCCGCTGACCGACACGGCGAGTCCCTGCGCATTAGCCAAAGAGCCGGAGAAGATGGACGTGCCGCCGATGCTAAGCGTGTCCGTGCCGCCACCAAAATCGGCTGCGCCGGTGAATTTGGATGTTCCAGCCAGCGTCATGCTGTCATTGCCCGCCCCAAAGCGCGCGTTGCCCGCATAAGTGGCGTCGCCCGACAGCGCGAGACGGTTGTTGCCGCCGCCAAAGAAGCTGTTTCCTTTCACCGAGCCGTCGGCAATGTCGAATACGTCATTGCCGCCACCGAACCGCAAGTCGCCAACGATGCTGGGGGCGGTGATGCCCGATGCCACGGCGGTCTGTTTCACCGTTGCGCCAGTCGCATGGGCTGACAGGTCGATCGCGACGTTGCGGTCGGAGCTGGCCAGCGCCCCTGTGGCGCTGATGGCACCGCTATTCTCGACGACATCGACATTGCCGGAAAGATCGACAATCGCGCGCGCGGTCCCATTGTCGCCGCCGGTTTTCGCCGCGATCGTACCGCTGTTGCGGATCAGCGCCACGTCGCTGCCTGCCTCGACCAGCACCGCAGTCGCGATCGAACCCGCGACATTGCCTGCGGTCGTCGCTTCAACCTTGCCCGCGTTGCGCAATTCGGGGGTCGTCGCCCCGCTGCCGATCCGGATCGCCGTCGCCGCAACATCTCTCGATAGCGCAGCGACGCTGCCGCTCGCCCCGATGCCGATGCCGCCTGCGATGGTCACGGCGCCGCCCAAGCCACCGATCTGCATGCCGTTGCCGTCCTTGCCGGCATAAAGTCCGTTGCCGCTCACCGACCCATCAATGATCAAGCCAAGCCCGGTTCCCGTACCGGCGACCGGGCCAATCGTGACGCTTTGCGTAGCCGATCCGATCCGTACCGCCGCGGCCGATCCGAACGATCGCACGGCGGCGCTACCCTCCTTGTCATCAGGGATGCCGTCCTTGTCCTCGTCATTGTCGGTGGTGCTGTTGTCCTTGGGCGGGACGGCGAGGACGATGCCCCCCGTCACATTGCCTTCAATCGACAGCGCCGGGCCACCGATCAGCAGATCGTCGGCATCCAGCTTGGACGGATCGGCGGGCGGCGTTGTGAAGCGATAGCCGGTGGCCGTGAGATTGCCCTGCACGACCAGTGCGCCGGTGATGTTGCCCGCCAGCCGCGCAGCCGTCGCGTCGAGGCCGGTGGCGGTGATCGTGCCAGCCAGGCGAACATTGCCCGTGACATCTTGCAACCCGACGCCAAGCGCCCGGTCGCCAAGTACCGTGACCGTACCGTCGGTGGTAAAATTGCCGGTCAACGGCCCGCCCAAGCGGATCCCTGCCGAATCATTCCCCTCGATCGTGATCGCGCCGTTGTTGACGATATTCCCCGTGAAGTCCCCGGCTGTGGCGATCCCGATACGGTTGCTGCCCAGCGCAAAAGCACCGTCAATATCACCGTCATTGTCGATGTCGGTCGGTGCATAGGGTTCGTCGATAATGATTTTCCCCGTCGCGGCATTGGTGATCGATCCCACCGTTCCGGCATTGGCAACGATGCCACGCGCGCCGTTGACGTTGCTGATCTCGATCGTGCCTTCGTTGATCACCTTGTGGTTGCTGTCGATCGTCACCGCGGTGCCGGCCGTCGGCTTCACCGAACCCGTCGACGTGATCTTGATGTCGTCGGGCGCGCCCGATTTGATCGTCGACGTCCGCACCGGCGCCGTGGTCGCGGTGGTGATCGTCGTTTCGGCTTGGGCCGTCGTCGAAAGCAGGGCGGCCAGACAGGTGGTGGCCAGCAGAGTGTTGCGCATCGGGTTCCTCATGTGATCAGGGCCGGGTTTGCATCCCGGCGACAGACACAAGACGGAGCTCCCGCAGCGCAGCCTTGGAAAAAAGTTCAGCCTGTCCGACCAACCCCTCGGCGCGCTACCCAACGCGGTTGCCACGGCGGCGCAAAGCGTCGAAAAGGCCAGGCGCAGTCGCTGTCGGCATAAGCGCAAGCTGCAACAGAAGGACGCTTCAGCACCCAATGACATCGGCAAACGAAATTTTGGAAACACTGGGCTGGCGCCCTTACTTTGCCGATCAGATGACCGATGACGAGGTTGCAGCATGCCTTCCAGTCCGGGTCATGACCGTACACCGCGGCAAGATTTCCGTCGCGGGCACCAGCGGACAGCAGCTTATCTCCCCCTATATCGTCGGTGCCGGGCCATCCGACGCCCACCCGACCGTCGGCGACTGGCTCTTGATCGATCGGAGCACGCACGAGGCTGTTCGCATTCTGGACCGGTTGAACCTGTTCAAGCGGCGCGCACCCGGCGATCCGAACCGCGAGCAGATGATCGCAGCGAATGTCGATACGCTGTTCGTCGTCGCGTCATGCAATCAGGATTTCAGCGTTGCGCGGTTGGAGCGATATCTGGTTCTGGCGCGCGAAGTGGGGGTCAAACCGGTCGTCGTCTTGACCAAGACCGACCTGACCGAAGATCCGGGGCAATTCGTCGCCGCCGCGAGCGCGATCGAACCGGGTTTGCGCGTCGAACCGGTCAACGGCCGCGATCCGGCGAGCGTTGCGCGCCTGGCAGCATGGTGCGGCAAGGGCGAAACCGTGGCGCTGCTCGGCTCATCGGGCGTCGGCAAATCGACGCTGGTCAACACATTGCGCGGATCGAGCGATATTGCCACCCAGGCGATCCGCTCCCGCGACGATACCGGACGCCACACGACCACCGTCCGTGAAATGCACCGGCTCGATCACGGCGGCTGGCTGCTCGACACGCCGGGGATGCGCGAACTCCAGTTGCCGCAAGCAGCGACGGGCATTGCCGAGATTTTCGACGATTTCATTCTGGTGGCAGAGCAATGCCGCTTTTCGAATTGCGCGCACGGGTCGGAGCCCGACTGCGCCGTCCGCGCCGCCATTGCTGACGGTACGCTGACTGCCGATCGGTTCGAGCGCTGGCAAAAGCTGGCAGCCGAGGACCGCGCCGCCGCTAATCCGCCGAAGCGCCGCCGATAGTCAATTGGCGGGCCACGCCCGATGATGATGGGCATTATATCTACGCTATAGCACTACCCTAGAACCGCCGGGAGACGCGAGCTGCCGTCGTTTGGCGCTACTTCGCGCCGTACAAACTAAACCCCCAGGAGTGTCTTAGTAGATAATCCGATTATCGGGATCGAGCGTCCGGTCCTGGGGCGGTTACGGTTTTCCCCGGCTGGCGGTTCGCTATCGGGGAAACAGCTCGGTTGCTATAACGCTCGGATGACCCCACCTGCATCGCTCGAACTCTATCATCGCTTCGTCGAGATCATCGACCAAGCGGCTGATACGAAGAATATCTACGCCGTGCCCGAGGCAGCGGAAGCGGCCAGAATGATTGGTGGCGAAGAGCCTCGCACCATGAGCCAGCGTTGGAACTACATCTACACCGACGGATCAGGCGTGGAATTGCATGTCCATGCGCGCTGGTGGGACAGCTCCAAGCCATTTTCCATCCAACCAGACATCCACGTCATGCGCGCGGAGCTGAAAGGCGGGGCTTTGCCGATGTCGCACGAGCGCCGCTATGAAACGTGACCTTGAGGCGCCTGCGGGCATCATGGAATGCTTCCGCATCGATGAGAGCGGCTATACCGGCTTTGACCTCCTGAACGTCGATCAGCGCTTCCAGGGCGCGGCGGCGATCGCGATCGGCGATGACGATGCGGCGCGCCTGATTAGGGAGCATTTGCCGCGCGTCCAGGCGAGCGAGCTGAAGTATCGATCGCTCTCGCGTCGACCGGCCAACCATGCCGGGCTGCTTGCGCTGCTCCAAGAGCTGCTCGCTGGCTACAAGAGCGTCACCTATGTGTGTGACAAGCGTTTCCTGCTGATCCTGATGTTCTGCGATTATGCGGTGGAGCCTTGGTATTACGAGCGCGGGCACAATTTTTACGAAGACGGCCAGAACTATGCGATGGCCTCGCTGCTCTCCGTCGCGGGTCCTACACTGCTAGGCGAGGCCGAGTTCGCGGCGCTGCTGGCGACGTTCCAGCGGGCGGCGAGAGAAAAGAGCGCAGATGCCTTGCGTGACCTCGTAGCCGCCGCGCGACGAACGAACTGGCGGAAGTTTCCAGAAGCAATCGGCCCGCTGGCCCGCGATGCGGCGCCCGAGTGCCTGTCAGCCATTATGACGCCGGGCGTAGATACGGACATCGCGATTGTCGTGCTGCAGTCGCTAATCAGCCGGATGGAAATCATGAGCGACGGTCCGTACCGGGTCGAGCACGACCAGTCGAAGAACCTCGAGCGCTATCACGAGCTGCTGCAGCGGTTTATCGACCACGAGGACACCATCGAGCTTCGCCAGACAGCGATCGCCAGCTTCAAATTTCCGCTGAAGCTCTGCCAGGTGACGCAGGTTGATTCAAAGCAAAGCCCGGCGGTGCAGTTGGCCGACGTGATGATCGGTGCGGCGCTAGAGGCGGCGAACACGATGGCGGGGCTGCGGAGCGGCGGGCTCGACCCCGATGCGGTCATGGCGCTCTACGCCGACAACCAGTTCATCCACCTCATTCCCAGCGTCGATTTCGAGGAGCAGAAGGCGTTCAGGAAGGGAACGCAGGCGGCGGAGGTGATCGACTATTTCGCGGCGAACTTTGCGGGGGATCGCAAGCGCCCGGACCGGGGATAGCCGCCCATCGAGAGGTCGCCAGCGGCTGCCGGCTATGCAGCAGCCCTCACGACTTCGGCTTCACGGTGGTGGTGGGATAGCCGAAGGAGAAGAAGAAGTGCGAGACGCGGATGCTGCCATGGCTGGGGGCCAGCGCCGGCTCCCGCTCATGCTCCGTGTCGAAATCAGCGGCTGTGAACAGTGACGACGGCCGCGCGTAGGGTTCACCGGCGGCGGTCGGCTTCAGCCGCAAGAGAGTCGCGAGCGCGGCATCGCCCAGCGCGGCGCGGATGTGCGGCACGATCTCCGGCTCGGGGTCGAGCAGCACGCCGACCATCGCCGCGACCGCCTGCTTGCGGCTGTAGATTCCTGTGACGAAACGGCCCAGCCCCTGATCGCGGAGATAGTGATCCCGATGCTTCTTCTGCCGCCCGAGCCGCTTGAACTCGAACACCAGCTGCATCGCCTGGGTCTCATTGTTCCAGCCATAGACGATGTCTGTGCGTCGCTCCTCGATCATCGCGCCGGTGGCCGGATCAATGTCACCGATGATATCCTCGGCCGCCCACATGCCGAGCAGACCCCGCTCGCGCGCGACATGGTTTTCGACATAGACCTTCAGGCGCTTGGTGAGGGCAGCTTCCTTGGTCTTGGGGTTGAAGTCCGGAAGTGGCCGGGCGGCCAGCTCGGACCAGCCCTGGCGCAGCGCTTCGACCGCCTCGGTCGCCGGTTGCAGCGGAAACGCGGAGAGCCAGTCGGCAGCCTTCGTCACGCAGGCACTGCCAGCTTTTCGGAGCCGGCGCGTGACTGAACCGTCCGCACGATGTGCTCGGCGTCACGCAGAGCCTGGCGGACGGTCCAGCTGCGGCGCGTGAGCCGCCGGGCCAGATACAGGCTGCCATCGATCCACAAATGAGCGTCCGGGACGAGGGTGAGGTGATCGCCCGAGGGGATGGTTCGCAAGCCCGACTTGCGCAGTGATGCCAGGGTTTCGATGACCAGCTCGTCATTAATGGCTGCCTTGGCAGCGGAGGGCGCGCGCCCCTGTTCGACGTAGCTGATCTTCACGATACCCGACGGACCTGCACGCGTCGGATCGCTGGTGACCACGTTGACATCGAACCGCCCTCGGCCGCCGGTTCGATCGCGCCAGGTGGTGAGCGCTGCTGCCAGCGCATCGGCGTAGATGTGGAAATCCTGCTCGCCCGCGGTTCTTTGCGCCGGAGTATCGAGGCTCTTGAAGCTCCGCGGTCTGATCGAGGGCATCAATACCTCGACCGTCTCAGTCACCAGCGTCTGCTCTTCATCGGTCAGGCCGAAGTAAGAGAAAACGGCCTTGTCGAGATTGTCACGAACCGACTGATAGTCGGCGCGCTGGAGCAGCTCGTCCTGGCCTCTCAGCCGGTCGACGTAACCCGTGACCGAGGCCAGCGCGGTAGCGGCAGCGTCTGGATCGGGTGCGTCTTCCGGCGCGAAGAACGGAAAGGCATCGACATCGGTGAGGTGGATGCCGTTGCGCTCGCACAGCATCTTCCAGCCGCGCATCATGAGGAAATAGCGGGCGAGGCTGGACCGAAGATAGACGGCGGCGAACTTGAGCAGGGGCGCGTCGGCCTCCGGACCGGCGATCACCCCTATGCTATGCGTGAAGCTCGCCGGCTGGTCGTAGTAAACCGCGCGGACGTTCTGCTGCTCACGCGAGAAGCCATCGGGGAAGACGACGCGGGGTCCGTCGAACACGGCGAGCACCGCATCGTTCAGGCCGACGACGGTGGTCTTCTCCGCCGGCCAAGACCGCAGCAGGTCTGGATGCAATACCGGAACCCCCGCGCTCAGCGCGGCGATAGGGATATGAGGCATTTCGCGAAGCGGGCCGGGATCGACTGCTTCACGGCTCTTGTCTTCGAGATGGATGCCTTTGCGATAGGTCCAGCGCCTGAACTCGCGGGGTCCGCGCCAGAGGTTCGCGAAGGTGCCGCGCAGGCTGAGCCGACTCCAGATCGCCAAGTCGTTGGCGTCGCCCCACATCATGGTGACGAGAAGCTGCGGATCCTCGGCGACCGAACGGGTTTGTAGCAGGTGCCGATCGGCCGACTGCATGGTGAGACGGCCGAGCGCTAGGCTCAGGTCGGCCTTGGGAACCAGATAGTCGAAGGTTTCGCCGAACGGGATGACCTTCGGAACGACGGCCTCGCGGCGAGCGCCAAGGAACACATGGCAGGTGTTTTCGGCGGTTGGAAACAACAGTCCCTGTAGGTCACCGAAGTTGATGATGCGGCTAGGCTTGTAGGCGCGCAGTAGGTAGGAGACGAAGGCTTCGCTGGAGGCGCCGAGCAGCTGGCCGATCGGCAGGATCAGACAGGTGCGCCCCCCTTCGTCCAGGTAGTCGAGCGCGCGCAGGGCGTAGGCACCGGCCACTTGGCGGCGTGAGAAAGGCGTGCCCGCGCGCGCCGCCCAAGCGTCCGCCGTAGTGTGCGCTTCACCTTCCGGCTCCGCCCATGGCGGATTGGAGATAATCAGCGAGAAGCGACGCCCGAAGAAGGCATGGGCATTGTCAAAGAAGTCCGCGCGATCGCGGCCGTGAGCGAGGTTGTGATCCTTGAGCGGCGGAAGCTTGGTGCCATCGCGCTCCTGCGCTTCCAGAATGTCGGCCGGATCGAGCCCCTCCAGTAGCGACAAGTAAAGGCTGAAAGCCGTGACCCGGCAGGCCATGAAGTTGATGTCGCCGCCGAAGATGCTGCGGGTGAGAAGTTCGCCGCGCTCGGCGAAGCCGAGCTGGCCGCCCTTCTGCGCCTCCGCGAGCGCGATCAGGCGGCGATAGGCCGTCGTCAGCAGGATTCCCGAGCCGCAGGCGCCATCGAAGATAGTCTCGGTCAGCGGATCGGGAGAGGCGAGGAACGCCTGATCGATGGCGAGCATGGCGAGATTGCGGGGCGTGTAATAGGCGCCGTCTTCCGCCTGTTCCTCGGGCGTCAGGAACTGTTCGTAGAGGCCGGAGAGCAGCTCGACGGGTATGTAGCTGAAGTCGTAGTTCCAGAAGTCGCCCTGACCGGTCTGCAGGTCGGTGCGGCTGAGAAACTGCGAGAGCAGACCGAAGCCGCTGTCGGATAGCGCCGTCCAAGGATCGTGCCGATCGTCGCCGAGGAAGTCGCCGTTGAAGTCCGACCGCAGCCGGTCGATCAGCGCAGCGATGCCGGAACGGTCGAGCCGGGCGACCAACTCAGGGAGTCGGTCAACGTTGCGTCGCGCTCGATAGGTCGCGCCGACGATCTCACGATGTTCGAGATAGGAGATGAAGAGCACCTGGCCCATCAGAAGCTCGGCGAGGCGTCGCCGCAGGCGCGCGTCCTCGACGCCGGTTAGGCCCTCATCGGTTAGTCGTGCGACAGCGGTGGACAGGTTCGCCAGCAGCTTGCGATCGACGCGGGCCTTGACGTCGAACCATTTCGGGATCCGCCGCGACAAGTTGGCCGTCGATACATCCGACGCGGAAAACGGGCCATCCGGACGCGCATCTTCGAGCCGCAAGCGTTCGCCAGCATTCTTCAGCTTGCGGGCCGGGAGCGCGATGGCCTCCTCACCCTTCAGCTCGATCACGATCGTCGCGAGGTTCTGGTTCCAGATGCGCTGGCGAGCCTTGTCCAGTTCGACCTGCGACAGCGGCGTTCCGTCCTCCCCGACGAAAACGACCGTCGGCACACCCTCGACGTCGAAAACGGCCTGCGCGCGGATGGCCCCCGTCGGCTTGAGGAGGGTTTTGATCTCGAGAGCATAGGGGTGGGTGTCCGGAACGGCATCGCCGCGCAGATGCAGAACGCCCGGCTCGGCCGTGTAGCCGAGCTTCTCCAGCCAGCCGTGGACGGTCGTGGCAGTCATGCCCGTTTGCCCGCAGCCGTCGATCGCGAGCGCTTCGATCCATCGAGCTCATAAGCCCAACCCACCGGGAGGCGGCGGGCCTTGATGGCATGGCCTTTCTTCCGAAGATAGCTCAGGTCGCGGTTGATGGTGGGTTGAGAGACGCCGACCGCTTCTGCGAGGGCGGCAGCAGACCGACCACCGCTCTCGATGAGTTCGAGAAGCGTTTCATGCCGTTCGCTAATCGCCGCGCTTCGGTCGTAGGGCACTCCGACGCCTTTCAAGTCTATCACGAATCGATAGACTCGGCGACCGACAAACGCAAGAACATCCGCGGAACGCTTGGTATGGCACGCGAAGCGCCGATTGCGACGGAGCCGGCAGGGCTGGTCGGCAGGGGGTTTGACACCGCTTGGCGAACGCTCATAATCCCCAAGAATCTATCCAATCTGCCGAAACATAGATTGAGATGGCGTAGCCGTTGCGGCTGTAGAGCGGGAAAGGCGGCTAATGGCGGTCTGCGGCGGTATGGCGGGGCACGCCCGATGATGATGAGCACTACACCTACGCCGTGGCACTACCATAGCGCTGCGGCATGACGGCATTAAGCGCCCAAAGGCCTTCCGTCGATGGCAATGCTATGAACCATACGCGTACTTCCGTAGCGATGGCCGAATACATTCAAACATTCAGCTAAAAAGTAGTACTCAGGCGGGTGACTATTTGAGGATGCTGTTCAGAACCAGATCGAGATGGGCTTCAATCATCTCATCAAGGTCCATCGGATCGACCGGCTCAAACACCAGTTTCCAGATCGCTGCCAAGATTGCAGGCCCGATAATTACCTCGGGATAACGGGTCGCAGGTCCGTCCCGAAATTCTCCGCTTTCGATACCGCGCCGGAGAATTTCGGCGACGATCGCCTTACCGCGACTGACCGCCTCGCGATGATAAAAGCTCACAAGAGTCGGAAATCGCTTGGCCTCGGCTATCAGCAACCGAAGGATCTCGCGCTTCTCGGTGGCGACCATCTGACGGTACAACGTCTCGATTATGAATCGGAGAATTACTGCGCTGTTCGCCGAAGGCAGCTCTAGAGCGCCGGTCAGACGTTCCAGTAATGGTGCGAATGCATCGCGGACGACGGCCTCGAACAGATCCTCCTTCGTCTGGAAGTAGAGGTAGATCGTGCCTTTGGCGATCCCTGCGCGATCTGCCACGTCTTCGAGTCGCGTCGCCGAAAAGCCGCGTTCGGAAAAAAGCGTGAGCGCAGCCGCCAGGATTTCGCCGGGACGCTCCTCTTTGCGGCGTCGTTGCCTTGTGGCTGGCTTAGGAGGTTCGCTCATGCGCATTTTGTGGCTTGCCATACTTCAATCGACAAGGCAATCAGATGACCGGCTAGTCAGTCATGTGTGAGTCGAGGGCGTGGCGGTGGGAAAGAGTTCGTCGAACTTGGCGATCAGCGTGACGTTCGGAACCGGATCGTCCGCGACTACAATTCACGGCTACGGTCAAGCTGCGCTCCTGTCGCTCGCTCAGCAATTCGCTGATGACCACCGAAACGCCCGATGACTGCTTTGCTTAAAAACGCAAAATTACACCGCACCGTTTGGCGAATAGCGCGCGTTACGGCCGCTCTTCTTTTCAGTGTCGCTGGCGCTTTCAAGCTCGCAGGTGCGGAGAGCATGGTGGGTCTTTTTGCGATGATCGGTTGGGGCCAATGGTTTCGCTTTGTTACGGGCGGCCTTGAACTTCTCGGCGCCGCGCTTCTTCTGCGACGCCGGACCGCAATTGCAGGCGCGGTGCTGCTCGCCTTCGTCGCTGCGGGAGCGACCATGACCCATCTGACCCTGATTGGCGGCAGTCCCGTGCCCGCCATTCTTCTTCTGGCGCTGACGATCGGTATCGCCGCTGCGCCTTTGCGGTCGGCAAACCGCTGGTTCGTCGGAAAGGATTGACATGAAGCGCCCAAGTCGTCGAGTTCTATTGGTCGCGGCTGTTGTCGTCCTCGCGGCGTTGGGCGCGGTGCTGCTCTTCACGCGACCGTGGAGCGACAACGACGAACCGCTGACTCTCTACGGCAATGTCGATATTCGCGAGGTCGATCTCTCCTTCCGCGTCGACGGGAGGGTGGCGGAGGTCCTGGTCGACGAAGGCGATGCCGTTACCGCGGGCCAAGTGCTTGCAAGGCTCGACGCCGAACCGCTTCAGACCGAACTCGCTGAGGCGCAAGCGAACACCGACGCGCAGCGCGCGCAATTGGACCTGTTGCGGGAAGGCAATCGGCGCGAGGACATCGCGCAGGCCGAGGCGGCCGTGGCCGAACGTCGCGCCGCGCTTGCCAATGCACAGGGCGACGTCGATCGGCTCGAAAGCTTGCGCGGCACGGGCGCCGTCGCCGACCGTCGGATCGAAGACGCGGTCAATCAGCGCAACGAGGCCGCCGCGCGACTGCGTAGCGCGCAGCAGGCGCTCGCCGAACAGCGCGCGGGCACCCGGCGGCAGGAGATCGCTCAGGCCGCCAGCAATGTCGATCGCGCGAATGCGACCGCCGACCGCATCCGCATCCGCGTCGCCGATACGGTCCTGCGCGCGCCGTCCGACGGCACGATCCTGACGCGGGCGATCGAACGGGGTGCGAATATCTCATCGGGAGCGACCGCCTTCACCGAGGCGCTGGCGCGACCGGTGTGGGCGCGGGTCTTTGTTGATGCGCCCAATCTTGGGCTGGTCGCGCCGGGCACGATCGTCAATATTACGACCGACGCTGCCCCCGGCAAGGTTTACAAGGGCCGGGTCGGCTATGTTTCGCCGACTGCAGAGTTCACGCCCAAGTCTGTCGAGACCGAGGCGCTCCGCACCGACCTTGTCTATCGTGCGCGAGTCATCGTCCTCGACCCGGATTCGCGGCTCCGCCAGGGGATGCCGATCACCGTCCGGCTCGCGAGCGGTGCCCGCGCGGTAGAGGACTGATGGCCATGGCCGGGAAAGCCGACGCCATCGCCTTCAAAGACCTTGTCCGACGTTTCGGCAAGGGGGACGATGAAGTCGTGGCCGTCGATGGCCTGACCGCGACAATCAAGGCCGGGATCATCACCGGGTTGGTCGGCCCCGATGGTGCGGGCAAGACGACGCTCATTCGGATGATTGCTGGGCTGCTCGCGCCGACCAGCGGAACGCTGAGCGTCGACGGGCTCGATCCGACGGCGCAAGGCGACGAGTTGCGCCAGCGGCTCGGTTATATGCCGCAGCGGTTCGGCCTCTATGAAGACCTGACCGTCCTCGAAAATCTGAACCTCTACGCCGAGTTACGCGGGGTCGAGACCGAGAAGCGCGACGAAACCTTCGAGCGGATGCTCGACTTCACCGATTTGAAGCGCTTCACCGAGCGCCGCGCGGGCAAGCTCTCGGGCGGCATGAAGCAGAAGCTGGGGCTGGCCTGCACGCTGCTGGGCGACCCGCAGGTGCTGTTGCTCGACGAACCCTCGGTCGGGGTCGATCCGATCTCGCGGCGCGAGCTGTGGAAGATGGTCGGCGACCTGGCGGGCGAAGGCAAGACGATCGTCTGGTCGACCGCCTATCTCGACGAGGCCGAGCGCTGCCCCGAGGTCATCCTGCTCGACAAAGGCAAGCCGCTGTATTGCGGGACGCCCGATGAACTGGCTGAGCGGATGCAGGGGCGCAGCCGGCTCATCCGCAATATCGAGGGCAACCGCCGACAGGTGCTCAAGCGCGCGCTGGGGTCGGACCGCGTCGTCGATGGCGTGATTCAGGGGCGTGCGGTGCGCGTGGTGCTCAAGGAAAAGGGGAGACCGCTCGACTTGAGCCAGGTCGAAGCCGGGAACGACGCGAGCCTCGACCAGGTAAAGCCCCGGCTCGAGGATGCCGTGATCGACCTATTGGGCGGTGGGCCGGGCGGCGAGTCGGTGGTCGCCAAGCTCCTGAAGGACGCTGACGCGCGTGACGACGACAAGGCCGGCGACGTTGTGATCGAGGCCAAGAACCTTACCAAGAAATTCGGCGACTTCGCCGCCACCGACGATGTCAGCTTCGAGGTGAAGCGCGGCGAGATCTACGGCCTGCTCGGCCCCAATGGCGCGGGCAAATCGACGACGTTCAAGATGTTGTGCGGCCTGCTCAAGGCGACCGAAGGCGAGGCCAGGGTGCTCGGCTACAGTCTCAAACGCTCGCCGGGGGAGGCGCGCCAGCGGCTGGGCTATATGGCGCAGAAATTCTCGCTCTACGGCACGCTGTCGGTGCGCCAGAACATGGAGTTCTTTTCCGGCATCTACGGGCTGGAAGGTCGCAATCGGCGCGAACGGATCGACGCGATGATCGACGCCTTCGCACTCGAAAAATACCTAAAGATGTCGCCCGACGCGCTGCCGCTCGGCTTCAAGCAGCGGCTCGCGCTCGCCTGCGCCATCATGCACGACCCCTCGGTCCTGTTCCTCGACGAGCCGACCTCGGGCGTCGATCCGCTGACCCGGCGCGAGTTCTGGACCCACATCAACGGCGCCGTCGAAAAGGGCGTGACTGTGATGGTGACGACCCATTTTATGGACGAGGCCGAATATTGCGACCGGATCGGCCTCGTCTATCGCGGCAAGCTGATCGCCAGCGGCCCGCCCGACGACCTGCGCGCCGATGCCGCCACCGACGAGAATGACGACCCGTCGATGGAGGAGGCCTTCATCGAGTTGGTCGAGCGCGCCGACCGCGAGGACGATACGCAAAGGAAGGCCGCATGAGCGCCGCATCCGCCACCGGCGGCGTATCATACCGGCGACTGTTCGCGCTGGTGCGCAAGGAAACCGTGCAGACGCTGCGCGATCCGTCGAGCCTGCTCATCGCCGGGCTGATGCCGCTGCTGATGCTGTTCCTGTTCGGCTACGGCCTCAACCTCGATACGGGCGTGACCCGGATCGCGGTGGTGGTGGAGGATTCGGGGGCGGCGGCGCAGGACGTGGTCGCCGCGCTGGATGGCTCACCCTATCTGGAGGTCACATATCTAGGAAACCGCACGGGGGCCGCCGAACGTCTCGATCGGGGGGAAGTCGGCGGCTTCGTGGTCGTTCCCGATGGCTTCTCCAAAGCCGTGGCGCGCGGCCGCACCGGCGATGTCCAGGCGGTCACCGACGGCACCGATCCCAACACGGCCGCCTTCGTCAGCGCCTATGTGTCGGGCGCGATCGCGGTCTGGCGCGAGCAGCGCAACCGGGGCGATGGGGCTGTCGAGCGCGGCGGCCTCGGCAGCGATCCGCGCTATTGGTTCAACCCCGCCACAATCAGCCGCAATTCGCTCGTGCCCGGCTCGATCGCGGTGGTGATGACCGTGGTGGGCGCGCTGCTGACCTCGCTCGTCGTCGCCCGCGAGTGGGAGCGCGGCACGATGGAGGCGCTGCTCTCGACGCCGATCACGCGGGTCGAGCTACTGCTGACCAAGATCATCCCCTATTTCGGCCTGGGGATGGTTTCGATGGCCATCTGCCTCATCATTTCCACGCTGGTTCTCGGCGTGCCGTTTCGCGGCTCGCTCATGCTGCTGTTCCTAGCGACGGCGCTGTTCCTCGGCACGGCGCTTGGGCTGGGCCTGCTCCTCTCGACCGCGATCCGCAGCCAGTTCAACGCGGCACAGGCCGCGCTCAACGCCGCCTTCCTGCCGGTGATGATGCTCTCGGGCTTCGTCTATGAGATCGGCAGCATGCCGAGGCCCGTGCAGGTGATCGCCTCGATCCTGCCGGGCCGCTATTTCGTGACAATCCTCCAGACGCTGTTCCAGTCGGATTACGCCGGTCGGCTGTATTGGCTCAACGCGATGGCGCTGGCGCTGATCGCTGCGATCTTCCTGACCCTGACCGCGATCAAGACCAAGCGGACGCTCGACTGATGTGGAACCGGCTGCGCACCCTCGTCATCAAGGAGCTGCAGGCGATCCTGCGCGATCCGGCCGCGCTTCGGCTGCTCATTATGCCCGTGATGCTTCAGACGTTGCTGTTCCCTTTCGCCGCGACGCTCGACGTGCGCAATGCGTCGGTAGCGGTCCTCAATCAGGACAGCGGTGCGGCGGCAACCGAGATCGTCCAGCGCCTCGGCGCGGCGGACGCTTTCGGGCAGGTGCGTCAGGTCGAAAGCGAGGGCGAGTTGCGCGATCTCATCGACCGGCAGCAGGTGTTGCTCGCGCTGCGCTTCCAGCCGAGCTTCTCGCGCGACATCGCGCGCGGTGAAACCGCGTCGGTCCAGGTCATCGGCGACGGGCGGCGTTCGAACAGCGCGCAGCTCGCGCAGGGCTATGTCGATCAGATCATCCGTGGTTATGGCGCCGAGATCGCGGCCGATGCCTCCGCCCGCGGCCCGCTCGCCAGCGGCGGCGCGCAGGTCGTCGTGCGCAACTGGTATAATCCCAACCTAGAAGGGCGCTGGGTGATCGTGACCAGCATGGTCGCGATCATGACGACCATCGGTGCGCTCATCACGACGGCGCTGTCGGTCGCGCGCGAACGCGAACAGGGAACGCTCGACCAGGTGCTGGTCTCGCCGCTCTCGCCCGCGCTCATCATGCTCGGCAAGATGATCCCGGCGGTCATCATCGCCTGCGTCCAGGCGACCGCGATCACCATTATCGCCATCAATCTGTTCGGCGTGCCGTTCACCGGATCGCTCTTCGTGCTCTACGTCGGGATGTTGCTCTACGCGATCGCGTTGTGCGGGTTCGGATTGTTCATCTCGGCGATCTCGGCCACCCAGCAGCAGGCGTTCCTCGGCGTCTTCACCTTCATGATGCCCGCGATCCTGTTGTCGGGCTTCATCGCGCCCGTCGCCAATATGCCGGTGTGGCTGCAATGGGTGAGCTGGATCGACCCGCTCCGCCACTTCATCGTCGTCGTGAAGGGGGTGTTCCTGAAAGGAAGCGGCTTCGTCGCGCTGTTCCCCAGCCTCTGGCCGATCGCGCTGATCGCGGTCCTGACGCTCACCACCGCCTATGTCATCTTTCGGAGAGGAACCGCGTGAGGAAGCTCGTACTCGCAGGCTTGCTGCCCGGCGTGCTCGCAGGCTGCACGGTCGGCCCCGACTATCGTGCGCCCGTCGGGGCTGTGCCGCCCGCCTTCCGCGAAGCGTCGTCGGCCACTATCGCCCAGCCCGTCGATCGCTGGTGGGAACGCTATGGTGACCCCGCCCTCGTAGCCCTCGTCGATCGCGCGATCTCGGCCAACGGTGACGTCGCCATCGCCGAGGCGCGGATCGCGCAGGCCCGCGCGCGCGCCGACGAAGCACGTGGCGGCCAGCTGCCGCAGCTCAATGGCCAGGGATCGACGACAGTTCGTCGATTAAGCGAGAACGGCGAACAGCTCGCCAACATTCCGACCGGTCTGGTAGAGCCCGACCTCGACTACACCGTCTATCGCGCCGGCTTCGACGCGAGCTGGGAACTCGACCTGTTCGGACGCAATCGCCGCCAGGTCGAGGCCGCAGAGGCGCGGTTGGGATCGGTGGCCGAGGCGCTCAACGACACGCTGGTCCGAGTCGCCGGCGATGTGGCGCGGGCCTATGCCGATTATCGAGCGGCGCAGCGCCGCATCGTCATCGCCAATGAAACCCTCGCCGCTGCACGCCAGACCGCCGACCTCACCGACCGTCTGGCGCGGGCCGGCGAAGAAGCGCAGTCCGAGGTCCAGCGCGTCGAAAGCCTTGCCGAGGAGAGCGCCGCCGCGCTGCCGCCGCTCGTCGCCGATGCGAAGGCCGCACTTTATCGCCTCGACGTGCTGCTGGGTGCGCAACCCGGCGGCGCCGAGGCGCTGATCGCCGCGTCGCCGACCTCGGCGCTGCGGGCGCCCGACGTCCCCGTCGGCCTGCCGTCGGACCTGCTGCGTAGGCGTCCCGACATCCGACGTGCCGAGCGCGAACTGGCCGCCGCCACCGCCGACACCGGGGTCGCGGTCGCCGATCTCTATCCGCGCTTTTCACTGACCAGCACACTCGGGCTGGAAGCACTGAGCATCGGCGACCTGTTCGATAGCGCCAGCCGCTATGGCTCGCTCGTCCCCGGCTTCTCGCTACCGATCTTTGACGGAGGGCGTCGCCGCGCAGTTGTCCGTCGCCAGCAGGCGCTCGTTGACGAGAACCTCGCAAGCTACAACCAGACCGTCGTTCGCGCGCTGTCGGATGTCGAAACGGCGTTGCTGCGCTATCGACAGGATCGCGAGCGTGCCGAGCGTCTTCTGTCGGCGCGAACCCGCTTGACGCGAACCCTCGAACTCGCCCGCCTGCGCTACCGGGCGGGCGAAGCGAGCCTCACCGACGTGCTTGACGTTCAACGCCAAGTGTCCGCCCTCGACGATCGCCTCGCTCAGGCGGAGGCTGTCGTCATCATTGACGCTGTCAGCCTCGACAAGGCGCTCGGCGGCGGATGGCAGGTCGCTACGGTTGCCCAAGCCGATGCTGGGGCCGCTACTCGTGTCCAGCGATAAGCGAATGGATGCGCTGCTTGCCCGCGCGACCGAGCGCGGTGCGATCGGCATGGCGATCGTGCATCCGACTTCCGCGCTCGCCATCAGTGCGGCGGACGAGGCGTTCAGGGCCGGACTAATCGAACCCGTGCTCGTCGGGCCGACGAAGCGGATCGATACAGCGGCGGACGAGGCCGGCGTCGATCTCAACGGCTGGATGTGCGTCGATGTCGAGCACAGCCACGAGGCGGCCGAGCAAGCGTGCGCAATGGTCGCCGACGGCAAGGTTCAAGCGCTCATGAAGGGCTCGCTCCATACAGATGAACTGCTGCGGGCGGTGCTCGCCAACCCAAAGGTGAGAAGCGACCGGCGATTAAGCCACGTCTTTGTGTTCGATGACCCCGCTTATCACAAGCTCTTCCTGGTCACCGACGGCGCGGTCAACATCGCCCCTACGCTGGATCACAAAGCCGACATCGTCAGAAACGCCGTCGATCTCTTTGCCAAACTCGTCTGCGAAGACCGACCTGCCAAGGTCGCGGCGCTGGCGGCGGTCGAGACGGTTTCGCCTGATATGCCGGCAACCGTCGAAGCGGCGGCGCTCGCCAAGATGGCGGACCGAGGCCAGCTCGGGTCGTGCATTGTCGATGGTCCACTGGCGTTCGACAACGCGATCTCGGCCGAAGCAGCAAAGCAGAAGGAGATTGTATCGGCCGTCGCCGGCGACCCTGACATCTTGATGGTGCCGAACCTTGAGGCCGGCAATATCCTCGCCAAGCAGCTGACCTTTCTCGGTGACGCGGAGTCGTGCGGGATCGTGCTCGGTGCACGGGTTCCGATCGCGCTGACAAGCCGCGCCGATGGCGAACGCGCACGCCTGCTGTCATGCGCTTTGGCGGTACTCGCGGGCGATCCGGGGCGACGCGAGTGAGAGCGGCGATCCTGACGCTCAACGCGGGTTCGACCAGTTTGAAGGCAACCTTGCGAACGGCCGAGCGTGAAGATCGCGTTTTGTTTGCTGCCGAAGCGGTACGCGCTAACGACGTTTGGACTCTGCAAACCGGTGACCGCCGCGAACAGGTCGATGGCGAGATAGACCAAGCAGCGATCAAGGTGCTCGAACGAGCGTCAACCGCGCATTCCGCGTTTGACACCGTGGCCGTCGCGCACCGGATCGTCCACGGTGCCGACAGTTATGTCCACCCGTGCGCGCTCGATCACCACGCCGTGGAGCGACTGAGGAGCTTCGCTCGCTTCGCGCCGCAGCACCAAGGACCGGCGCTCGACTTGATCGAGGCCGTACGATCCGTCCTGCCAGAAGCGATCAACATCGGGTGTTTCGACACCGCGTTCCACAAGACGATCCCGGCCTTGCACCATGTGCTGCCCTTACCCGAGCGGCTGCGCGCGCTCGGGTATAGGCGATACGGGTTCCACGGACTGTCTTTCCAATCGATCGCCATGCAACTCGCGGCGACAAGGCCGGATTTACGAAAGGTCGTGGTCGCCCATCTTGGCGGCGGCTCCAGCCTTTGTGCGTTGCACGACGGCAAGAGCATCGCGACGACGATGGGTCTGACCGCGCTCGACGGGGTGCCGATGACGACGCGGAGCGGCAGCCTAGACCCCGGCGTCGTGCTCGACCTTGTTCGACGATCTGACGTCGAGACGATCGAGGCGATGCTCTACGGCAAATCTGGACTCGCCGCACTTTCGAATACGAGTGGAGACCTGCGCGCAATGCGCGCGGCTGGCACTCCAGAGGCAGACCTCGCGATCGACGTATTCGCTGCGCGGGTTGCTGAGGCCGCTGCGGCTATGAGCGTTGCAATGGGCGGGATACAGGCGCTCGTTCTGACCGGGGGCATAGGGAGCAATGACATCCTAGTCGGCGACGCCGTGGCTTCGCGACTGAACTTCTTTCCGCCTTTTGAAACGCTGCGCCTCAAGACCGATGAGGAGGCCGTTTTGGCCGATGGCGCGCGCGCGGTTCTCGAAGCGCAGGGATCCATGCCGGAGGAGCACGACGATGGCCTATCCTAACCCTATGAACATGTATGATTGGATCGATACTTGGCAGCAAGCTTGGCGCGCGCCATCGGCAGTGCTCGGGGCGTTCGCTCGTGGGCTCGACGATCGCAATACACTCCCGCCTTGGCTCGCGCTGCCAAAGGCGCTTGGCTTCGATCCCCCCGCACTTACGATCCGGCGCGCGACTTCGGCTAGCCTCTCCGTCTTACGTCGGCTGACGGAGCCAAGAGAAAAGCCGGCGTTCGGAATCGTCGAGGTCGATGTTGATGGCACTGCCCACGCCGTGCGCGAGGAGGTAGTCGAAGAACGCCCATTCTGCCGCCTGCTCCGCTTCGACCTTATCGGCCGGTCCGATGCTCCGACAATTCTGCTCGTCGCGCCAATGGCGGGTCATTATGCGACCCTGTTACGCGAGACCGTCCGCGACCTGCTGCCAAGCTATTCGGTCGTGGTGACCGACTGGTCCAATGCCCGCGATGTTCCCATCCACGATGGCGGATTCGACTTGGACGACTACATCGATCTACTGATCGGGCATATTCAAAAGCTTGGACCGACCACGCACATCGTTGCTGTCTGCCAGGCAGGCGTACCCGCCGTCGCCGCTACAGCAATCCTAGAATCATCGACCACGAGCGACGTAGTCTTGCCGGCCAGCCTGACAGTCCTCGGTTCCCCGATCGATACGTCCCGCTCTCCCACGGAGGTCAATCGTCTCGCTTCCGAACATGATAGCGACTGGTTCACCGATACGCTTATCACCACGGTTCCGGCCCGCTTTCCAGGTGCCAACCGCGCCGTCTATCCCGGCTACCTTCAACTGACAGCGTTCGTCGCCATGAATCCGCAGAGGCACGAGAAGTCCGCGCGCGATGCAATCGCCCATTTTGCTGACGGCGACTTTGATGCGGCCGAGAAGGTCGACAGCTTCTACGGTGAGTTTCTCAGCACCATGGACCTGACCGCCGAGTTCTATCTTCAAACGGTTGAGCGAGTCTTCAAGCGCAACGCGCTTGCCGAGGGTGACTTTCGCTTTCGCGGCACGCCTGTCTCCCTCACGACAATCACACGCACACCCATCCTGGCCATTGAGGCCGAACGCGATGACATCACGGGGTTGGGTCAGACTTCGGCGATCCTTGAGCTCGCCAGCGAGCTGCCCCCGAAGTGCAAGCGCCATTATCTTCTTAAGGACGCAGGTCATTACGGCCTGTTCAGCGGGTCGAAATTTCGACGTGAGATCGTGCCTGAGCTTTGCGCCTTCCACGAGGGCGAGGCGTGAGAAGGCCGCAGTCGCTGGGCGCACTGGCTATCGCTGGTGCGCTTGCACTCGGCGGATGCGCGACCATACCTCGCGCACCGGCGACCGTCGAGATGCAAGCCATAGCGGTCGTTCCCGGTTATGACGCGACGATTCGCTACTGGTCGGACGGCCCTGCGGAGAGCTGGACGGCATGGCGCATGAAATGGCTCACGGAGCGGGCGCAAACCGGCGCGCAGTCCTCATTCGCCATGCTGGCGATATCGAGCGGCTCGGATAAGGGTGCCTTTGCAGCGGGGTATCTGAACGGCTGGTCCGCCTCGGGGACACGACCCGCCTTTGCGTTGGTGACGGGGGTGAGCACCGGGGCGCTGATTGCGCCTTTCGCGTTCATCGGTGAAACCGAGGACGACGTTCTGCGCCTCCTCTACACAGATGTCGACGCCAAGGACATCTTCAGACGCTCGCCGCTGCGCGGAGTGCTGGGCGGGCCAAGCTTCGCCGATACCAGGCCTCTGGCGCGCCTGATCGCACGACACGTCACCGATGAACTCGTCGATAACATCGCCGAAGCACATCGCAATGGCCGACGTTTGCTTGTCATGACGACAAACCTCGACGCGCAGCGCGGCACTATATGGGATCTCGGCGAGATCGCCGCGAGCGGAGCGCCGGGCCGCGTCGAGCTGATCCGCGATGTGCTGCTGGCCTCCGCAAGCATCCCCGGCGTCTTTCCGCCGGTCCATATCCAAGTGCGTAGCGGTGGTCAAACATTCGATGAAATGCATGTCGATGGGGGCACGACAAACAGTGTTTTCGTTATCCCAGATTCTCTTCTGTCCACGCAAAACGCCGAGGGCCTTGCCACAACAGTAAACCCAGAGATGACGCTGCTTTACAATGGAGTGCTTTCGCCGCGGTACGAGCGCGTGGAAGCAAGTGCGTTCAACGTGATCGCGCGAGCGCTTGAGACCGTGATTGGTGCCGGGGATCGACGGGCGGTCAGCAGTTATCAAGCCTTTGCGCGTCAAACAAAATTGCGGCTCTGCATTGAGGCTATCCCGCCAGATTCGGATCCGCCGTCGGCCGACATGTTCGACCGTAGAGACATGCAGCGCTTGTTCGCGATCGGCCGAGAGGCCGGCGTAAGCCGACAATGCCGATCATAGGCCGCGATCGCCCATCATCGACGGAGATCCAATCATGAAATACGTAGCTTTACCGTTTCTCACGATGCTCACCGGGGCGGTTTCGCCATCGCCAGAATTGGTCGCGTCGATCGAAACCGATAAACCGGGCCAGGCGACAGTTTGCTTGTGGAAGGACAAAGCCGGTTTTCCGAATTGTCAGAAGGGTAAGCCTTTTCGCCAAATGACGGTGACGGTCAGCAAGGGCCGCACCGTGGTGCGCTTCCAAAATGTGCCGGAGGGCCGTTACGCACTCTCCGTAGCGCTGGACGCCAATGCAAACGGCAAGATCGATACCAACCTCCTTGGTATTCCACGCGAGCCGATTGGGGTTTCAGGCAAAAAGCCTCGCTTCGGTAAACCTGCCTTTGCAGACGCGGTTTTTAGCCATCCTGGCCTGCCTTCCACGATAAGATTGTCTGAGTAGGCAGTATGCGAACTCCAGTCGCAACCCCATACCATGGCCTTTGATATTCGGCAGCTCCGTTACGCAATCGCCGCAGCCGATCACGGCAGCTTTTATCGCGCAGCCCGCGCTCTCGATGTCGAGCAGTCGACGCTGAGCCGCGCTATCTCAAAGCTAGAACGCTCGATTGGAATGCCGATCTTTGAGCGCTCGCGGGCCGGAGTCAGGATGACGCTTGCCGGCACTGCGTTCATTCGCGGCGCGAAGCCGATGGTGGCGACTGCCGACAAGCTGGTGGCGATGATGCGCGCTGCCGGACAAGGCCGGGCGGGTGGGCTTATGCTCGGGCATAATAGCTCGGTCTCGGCAGGCAACCTGCGCGCGACCATGATGAGTTGGCGAGACGCCAATCCCGATGTCGAGGTGCAATGCGTCGAGGCCGACCGCAGTGTTCTTCTTGCCGGGCTGGACACCGGCGAGATCGACATCGCGATTTTGATGGGCGCGACCAGTCATGACGGTTTCCGGTGCGAGCCGCTGTGGAGCGAGCGGATGCTGGCGGCGCTGCCGGCGACGCACCCGTTGACCGAACGGGACGTCGTTCACTGGACCGATTTGCGCGGGGAGCGCTTCTACCTTCCGGCGGCCGATCCGGGCGCGGAAATGCGCGACATGCTGCTGGGGCGTCTGGCCGTGTCGGGCGTCACCCCGGACATTCAGATGCACCAGTGCAGCCGCGAGACGATCCTGAGCATTCTCGGCGGTGGGTCGGCGGTCAGCATCGTTTGCGAGGGCTCGACCGGCGCGCGCTACCCGGATCTCGTCTATCGCCCGATCCACGGCGAGCAAGGCCCGGCGCTGGCGGGATATGCGGGCTATTGGCGAGACGAAAATCGCAACCCGGCGCTTCGTAGATTCCTCGGCTTTATCAAGATGCGCTACGCGCTATCCTTTGATTTTTCGCATAGATTGCAATAGGATAATTGGGTAATTCTGGGAGCAATCCGCCATGTTGCAGGGCAAGACACGTATTATCGTGCTGGTGACTTTGGTCGTTGGCTTCACCGGCGGATTCATCCTTCGCCCGGTGATAATGCCACCGGCCAACAAGACGGTCGTGGTCGGCGCGGCACCTGCGTCGGCTCAAGCGAGAAGCACGCAGTATTTCGTGGCGAACGTCGCCGAAGCCCGTCAGGTCGTCGCCGGCTGTCGTGACGGTTCGGTGCGCGGGGGTGAATGCACGAACGCCGAAGAGGCGCTCATCAAGGTCGATGCCGCCGAGCGTCGCAAGCGTTTCCTCGGCAACTGAGCACTAGCGCGGTTAGTCCTTCGCGCCGCGCCGACCGCGCACAAACCCCCGATCGCTCGCCATGAACCGGCTGACCATCGGCGCGATCAGCTTCTCGGGCGTCACGGCCTCCGCGCCGGTCTCGCTCGCGAGTGCGGCGGCATAAGCCACGAGATCGCGGTGGACGGTGGCGGGTAGCTCAACCGTCAGTTTGACCGGCCGGTCATCGGCCAAGGCTCCCAGCTTCAGTTTCGTCATCGTGTCGCTCCGATAGGTTCAAGCACCAAGTCGCGCGTGATCACCACGCGAAGCGGATGCCCCGGCCGGATGGTGAGCGTGGGCTGCACGTTGAGCTGCCGCCGCACGATCTGCTGGCCAGTCTGATTGACGGTGTCCTGCGATCCCCGGCGCAGCGCGCGGGTCAGGTCGTCTTCGCTGTCTGCGCCCAGCTCTGCGCCGACGTCCAACAGTGTCGAAACGGCGGCGGCCTTGAGCAGATTGCCCCAATGCTGGTTCACGCGGTCCTGTAGGCCCGCGAACCCCACGCCGTCGGCGCCGGGCTGGCGCTCGAGAACGATCGAGCGGCCGTCCGGCATGATGAGCCGATCCCATGCGAGCAGCACGCGCGTCTGCCCGGCGGCGATCTCGCTGTCATACTCGCCGATGAGCCGCGCGCCTTGCGGAATGAGGAGGATGCGCCCCGTGGGGCTGTCATAGACGTTGGCCGTCACTTGGGCCGTGATCTGGCCGGGTAGGTCCGAGCGGACGCCCGTGATGAGCGCAGCCGGGATGATGCTGCCGGCCTGCACGATGTTGGGCGAGGCAGGCGCGGTCAGGCGCTCGACGCTGACCGTGCGCTGGTTGGCCGCCTGTCCCATGAAGGCGCGCTTGCCAGCCTGGTCGCCTTGCGCCGCCTGCTGCGCTAGTTCCTGCGCGGAAGGCCCCGGCAAGCCCGGCGTCGAGACCGGCTCCCCACTCGCCCGCGCGCCGCCGCTGCCAAGGAAGACCGAGCTGGTGCGAGCCGCATCGCGTTCCTGCACCGCGCGCTGCCGAGCGGTTTCCGCCGCCTGTGCGCGGGGATCGGGCGGGCCGGGCTGCGCGCCGATCGGCGGCACGGGCACTTCCTCGCCGCGCTGCTGCGCCGACACGATCGGGCGGCCGAGGTCGCCGGGAAGCGGCGGGCCGAGCCGGGGTGCCTGTGCGTAGTCGCGCGGTCCCGACGTGATGGTCTCTGCCGTGGCGCGGTTGTCGGTGTTGTAGAGTTCCTGCGCAGCTCGATCGCCCGGCGGCCGCAGCGCATAGATCAGCGAACTACCTATGCCGAGCCCGGCGGCGACGCCGACGACGGCGAGCGCCTTGCGCGACAGCCGCATGACGCGGGGTGGATCGCCGCGAAGCTGGAACGCGGTCGGATCGGAGCGGGCCGACTGCGGGGCGGGCCGATCCTCGACGGTCGGATCGTGGCTGTCGGTCACGGCCGCGCCCTCCGTCCGTCATCGCGCACGATGCGGACGCGCTGCTCGGTGCGCCGATCGCCCAGACGCAGCTCGGCAGCGGCGAACAGGCGATCGACCATCATGTAGCGGCCCTGCACGCGATAATTGACCAACTCGGCGTCACCACGCGCGCCGGTCACGAACAGTGGCGGCATCTCGCCCTGCGAGATTCCGGCCGGAAACTCGATGAACACTTGCCGCCCGTCGTCGAAGGCGCGGGCTGGCGTCCACGGCACGCGGTCGCCTTCGATCCGGTAGCGGAAATTGAGCGCCATCACGTCCACGCCGGTCGCGGCCGGCATGGCAGCGGCGGCAGCGGCGTTACGGCCTTGCAAGGCGATGAGCTGGTCCTGCGGATAGGTCCAGGACACGGACGCCATGTAGGTAGCGGGCGTGGCGCGCAGCTCCAGATGATAGGTGCGCCGGTCGGTGTTGATGACGAGGTTGGTGGCAAGGTCCGGCCGCGTGGGTTTCACCAAGATATGTACGCGCGCGGTCGCGCCGCTGCCGCTCACCGTGTCGCCGATGATCCACCGCACCGTGTCGCCGGCCGCAACCGGCCCCGGCCCCACGAGTTGCTCACCTTCCTGCAAGGTAATGTCCGTGATCTGGCCGGGCGCAGTATAGACTTGATAGAGTGCGCCTTCGGTCCACGGATATTGCTGGATGGCGTTGAGGAAGCCGTCGCGCACCGGCTGGATGCGCGCGGCGTCGTTGGCGTCGCCGACCCGGCGGCGCGGATCGGCGGGCTCCGCCTGCCGCGGACCCTCCGCCACCGGCTTCAACTGGCCGGGCAGCGGCAACGGCTCGGGAATTGTGACGATCTCGACCGCGCGGGGCGGCTCGGCCGCGGGCGTCGCCACGATCGCCGGGGGCGGATCGTCCCAAGCGATCATGGGCGGCCTGGCCGACGTGGTGGCGCAGCTTGCGAGCGCGGATGCGGAGACGAACAGCGCGGCAGTGGCCGCGCGGCGGATGGGTATGCCGGTCATTGCGACAGCTCCTTCGACCAGTTGAGGGCGTTGACGAAGACGCCGAGCGGATTCTTGCGCAGGGCGTCGGGGGTGCGCGGCGGCTGGACGACGATCGTGAGGATCGCGGACCAGCGTTCGGTGGCGGCAAGGCTGCCGTCTTGATAGCGGCGCTCGATCCAGGCGATGCGGAAGCTGTCGGGCGAGGCGCGGATGACGCTCGACACCTCCACCGCGACCTGCACCCTTCCGACATTGGCGAACGGGTCGTTGGCCCGCGCATATTCGTTGAGCGCGAGCGCACCGCGATCCGTCGTGAAGTCGTATGCCCTGAGCCAGTTCTGACGGACGATGACCGGATCGGCGGGGATCGCGCGGACCTGCTCGATGAAGCGGGCGAGGTGGAACGCGATCTGCGGATCGGTCGGGCGGTAGCCGGCTTCGGCCGGCGCAACCGCTTGGGCCTCGCCCAACCGATCGACTTGAACGACCCAGGGGACGATATGGCCGCGCGTCGATTGCCAGACGAGTCCGCCGGCCAGACCGCCCGAGAGCGCCAGCGTGCCGAAGAAGGCGAGCCGCCAGTTCTTCGCCTGCACGCGCGCCGAGCCGATGCGGTCGTCCCACGCCTGCGCCGCGCGCTGATAGGGTGTGGCCGGCTCGGGCGTCTGGCCGTAGCGGATGCTCGGTCGCTTGAACATGGATCAATCCTTCTGGCTGGTGTCGACGGACGCGCCACTGCCGCCGCCATCGCCGGAGCGCAGCGTGTGGGCGGCGATGGTCGCGCCGTGGGTCATGGTCTGCCGGTTCTTCATCGCGGTCGCCCAGGCGGGCGCGCCGGCCGGTGCGTCTGGCGACGGCGCGGAGCTGCCGCCCGAAATCGTCCCGCCGGTGGCGGTGACGGCGGCGCGGCCGCCCGAGCGATAGCTGTCCTTGAGCGAAGCGGCCGCCTTGCGGAGCGGCGACATGACCGCACCGGCCGCCGCCTGGCCCACACCGGCAGCACCGCCGGCGACCGCAGCCCCGCCGGTCTTGCCGGCGGAGCCGAGCGCATAGGCGCTGTTGGCAGCGCCCGAAGTGAAGGCGGCGCCTCGCGCGGCGCCGCCGACCGCGCCCGCCGCCGCGCCGACACCAAGCCGGGCGGCGGCAGCGCCGCCGGCCAGCGCACCGCCGGCTGCGAGCACGGTTCCCGCTGCCGCCCCTGCGCCGAGCGCTGGGCCGCCCGAGACGATGCCATTGGCGATCGACGGGCCGAAGATGCCAAGGCCGAGAAGGCACAGCGAGGCGAGCGCGACGGCCAGCGCGTCCTCGATGCTCGGCTGCGCGCCGCCGAACCCGGCGCGGAACTCGTCGAACAAGGTCGAGCCGATGCCGACGATAACGGCGAGCACGAGCACCTTGATGCCCGACGAGATCACCAACCCCAATACGCGCTCGGCCATGAAGGCGGTTTTGCCGAACAGGCCGAACGGGATGAGGACGAAGCCGCAGAGCGTCGCCAGCTTGAACTCGATTAGCGTCACGAAGAGCTGGATCGCCAGAATGAAGAAGGCGAGGATAACCAGCAGCCAAGCGATCAGCAGCACCGCGATCTGGATGAAGTTCTCGAAGAACGCGACCCAGCCCATCAAGTCTGAAATGGATTCTAGGATCGGCTGACCCGCCTCCAGGCCGACTTGGGCGACGCGGCCTGGCTGGAGCAGTTCGGCCGCCGTAAAGCCGGTGCCCGACGCTTTGAGGCCGAGCCCTGCGAAGCTCTCGAAGACGATGCGTGCCAGGCTGTTCCAGTTGCCGATGATGTAGGCGAAGACACCGACAAACAGCGTCTTCTTGACAAGGCGCGCGATGATGTCGTCGCCTTCGCCCCACGTCCAGAACAGCGCGGCCAAGGTCACGTCG
>JAESGH010000315.1_pt1 | contig 54488 bp, 49 predicted proteins | sample 9269641 | NCBI WGS metagenome assembly JAESGH01 (sample SAMN14515345, study PRJNA621665) | algae metagenome | isolation source: Phormidium tanganyikae FI6-MK23 and co-occurring heterotrophs from granitic... | place: USA: Fort Irwin, California | collected 1998-05-24 | reverse complement strand
CGCCCGCCTGCGAGTCCCCATGAGACGAAGCCAAACCCGCCTGCCCGCGCCCTATCTCAGGCGCATCTGGCTCGACCGCGATGCCGTGCCGGACGCCGACGCCTATCCCTGGTGCCTGCCCTTCCTGCGCGAGGCGTTCGAGCTCTCCTTCGACAAGCCGATCACCATCATCGTCGGCGAGAACGGCACCGGGAAATCGACGCTGCTCGAAGGCATCGCCGTCCTCGCCGGATATGACGAGGCCGGCGGCGGCAAGGGCTACCGCCCGGTCGACCATTCGCTGGCGCGGGAAGCCACGGGCGGCCGGCTCTCCAGCGCGCTCAAGGCGAGCTGGCTGCCCAAGGTAACCGATGGCTGGTTCTTCCGGGCCGAGAGCTTCTTCTCGGTGGCGCGCTATCTCGACGCCGTCGGCGGCGATGATGGACCCGACTTCCTCTCCCATTCGCATGGCGAGGGGTTTCTGCGCTTCTTCGAGGAGCGCTGCCAACGCCGCGGCATCTTCATCTTCGACGAGCCGGAATCGGCGCTGTCGCCGGCCCGCCAGATCGAGTTCCTCAAGCTGCTGCGCCGCATGGACCGCCTCGGCCAGTGCCAGGTGATCATGGCGACCCACGCCCCGATCCTGATGGCCTATCCCGGCGCCCGCCTGCTCGGCTTGAGCAAATACGGGCTCGATCCGGTGACGATCGAGCAGACCCAGCATTTCCGCCTCATCCGCGAGTTTTGTATGGACCCGGCCACTTTCGTGGAGACGATGATGGAGGAGTGACGGCGGCACACATCACTACGCCTCCATGATCGAGCATCAAGCGACCATGGAGGCATTCCTCAAAATAATACCCTTCTATCTAGAAAATTCTATCTCAAAATTCTTCGCTACCGTTTCAGAGCGAATAAAGTCCCTGATCCTTTCTCTTCCTTCAATACCGCTATCTACAATCATCCTATTTAAGATTTCAGCAACTTTAGTATAATGAGAAAGCAATAAATCCTCATCTAAGAATATTTTTGTAATTTCAGTACATATTATAGCAATTTTTGCTTTGTTCAATGAAAATACATCCTTAGCACCGGCAAGCTTATACCCAATTGATGCTAGGACATAATACTTGTAAATACCCCATGAATTAGGCAACCTCCTGTTTCTAATAACAAAATCCGTCCTGTAGGCCGCGAAAGCAGCTGTGTGATATGGCACAACGGAATGAGCATCTTGAAAAATACGTTCCGAGAATTCTTTTCTAATACCTCGATAATCTCTTGCTGCCCTATGAGGTTGGAATAAAAACATTGCAGCCATAGCCTTAACCAGATCACCTGGTCGACAAATACGAGTTCGCTCTACAATTTCGTTTCTGTATTGATTCTCTCTTCTTTCAATAAACAGCCGGAGATCGTCGCCCTGCTCTCGGCAAAACTCCTCCAAATCCTTCATGAAAGGCGTCAACGCCCAAAATTGATCTTCTTTAACCTCATTTTGTTTGTTAGTCCCGATAATAATACTTGCAACAAAATTCGAATCATTACTGCCAATAAGCCTAAAGGGTACAGAGACCCCCTTCGCATCATCGCCAGCAAGGAATAGGATATTACTTGTTTGGCATCCATTAACTACCTGATAATCATCAAGTTCAAAAGAATCTCCCCGTCTATTTATTTCTTTTGCGACAACTGTAACGCCGTTATTCTTAAATACAAACGATTCCTGCTTTCCATCTTTTAGCTCTTTCAAAATTCCGAGATTTATTTCTGATTTTGGATTAAAATCTCTAATATTATCAAAGAAAACTGCTCTATTTATCCTACGCTCGCCATGATCCCCAGAAGGAACTGTAACTAAACGAACCAATTGGTCGGCGTCGATGAAACCTAGAAATGCCTCTTGAACGGCCGGATGAGCAGGAAGCGTAATTGGCTTATTGATTTCAATCTTTGACGTGATCGAATTTGTCGCCGACCTATAGCCATTTTGAAGATCTTTTGCGCCAAAAATCTCAATCTCAACATCATCAAATATATTGAGATCCTTGAATCTTGTCAGATTCGTATCTAAAAGTTGAGAAATTTGGCGACTTTTTTCTCCAGATCCTGTCGTTACGTAAAACAGACGCAGAGTAGGATTCTTTCTGAGCGCTGCCGCATATACTGCATCTTTCGCCGCCATTAAATCCGCCAACTGCGCAGATGGGCCTACAAAGCTCCCATCAAAAAACCATATGCACCGTCAAAGAATTTTGAAAGATCTCCGTAATCACTTTTCTCGCTTCTCTTCGATTGAAATAGATTAAATTCTACAGAATGCCCCTTTCCAACCTCAAGAACACCATTGACGTCGTCCGAATTTCGACAAAGCTCACCTTGAACCATTACCGCCACACCGTCTAAACCGAATTCATCCCCGTTGAGGCGAGCTGAGAACGGATCGATATTATCCGTTATGATCCCATTACAAACTGCATAAATCGAAAAAACTTCGAAAAGAGCGTCTTCGGAAAGATCATGTGCGGGATTGGCTCGCTCAAACGCGGTTAGCTGTGCCTTAACAACTGGATTCACGATGCCTCCATGCTCCGCTACTTGGTCGATTCAAACTATGTTGCCAGCGACAATCCCGCTGGACTGCTCGAGCCTAGCGCCCGCGTCAGCGTCATACATAAATGGGCTTTCGAGCAAGATCGAAAATGTGGTTGATGATAGTCCTACGATCACGCCTCTATCCACCACGCCCGAGTCCCGCCTTGCCCAGCTCCCTCTCCCCCGCCCGCCTCCAAACCGCCATCGAGTTCGCGCAGGCCCACGATTCCCCCTGGCCGCGCAGCATGTTCTATCCGGACGGCGCCTATGTCGGGAATCGCGAATGGGACGAGAAGGGTCCCTGGACCGAGATCGTCGGGCCGGTCGAGCCGCGCGGCGGGCCGGCCGGCGTCGTGCTGAAGGGCGGCAAGGTCGTCGCCGAATGGGGCGATGTCGAGCGGGCCGACATGACCTTCTCGATCGCCAAGAGCTATCTCTCGGTGCTGGCTGGCCTCGCCGTCGCCGACGGTTTGATCGCCGATATCGACGAGCCGGTCGGCAGAAGCGTCGACGGCCCGCATTTCTCCAGCCCGCACAATGCCAGGATCACCTGGCGAAACCTGCTCAACATGAACAGCGAATGGCAGGGCGAGATTTTCGGCAAATCCGACCAGGTCGACCATTTCAGGCAGATCGGCATCGGCGCCGACAACAGCCGCAAGGGCCAGCGCCGCGAGCTCGGCGAGCCCGGCAGCCTCTACGAATACAACGACGTCCGGGTCAACGCGCTCGGCTACGCGCTGCTACGCCGCTTCCGCAAGCCGCTGCCGCAGGTGCTGCGCGAGCGCATCATGAACCCGATCGGCGCCTCGCAAGGCTGGCGCTGGGAGGGCTACGAGACCTCCTGGCTCGAGATCGACGGGCAGCGCATGCAGTCGGTCCCCGGCGGCGGCCATTGGGGCGGCGGCCTCTTCATCAGCGCCCGCGACCATGCCCGCTTCGGCCAATTGATCGCGCAGAACGGCGTCTGGGAGGGGCGCGAGCTGATCCCGTCGGCCTGGCTGGCGCAGTCGGTGGTGCCCTCGCCGACCCTGCCGAATTACGGCTTCCTCTGGTGGCTGAACCGCGGCCCGGCGGCCAATCCCAAGCTGCCGGCAAGCGCCTTCAGCGCGCAAGGAGCGGGCAACAACCTGATCTGGATCGACCCCGAGCACGAGCTCGTCGCGGTGCTGCGCTGGATCGACAAGGCCGCGATCGACGGGTTTCTGGAGCGGCTGGTTGGGGCGGTGGAGTGAGCTTGCCGTCATGCTCGGGCTTGACCCGAGCATCTCAGGCCGGAGGAGGCTTCAGTCCGCGCCTTCTCGTCACGAGATTCTCGGGTCTGCGCTTCGCTCCGCCCGAGAATGACGGCGAGGCGGAGCGGCATGCGCCGCCCACCCTTGCCGCCACCTCCCGCTTGAGCCCATAAGCCGCCCTGCTCCCGCAAGGCCTTAGCCAGTGTCCAATCCCGCCTCCTCTCGCCTCGCCATCGGCTTTGCCTGCGGCATACTCTCGGCCGTGATCTGGGGTGTGCAGTCGGTCGTCTCGCGGCAATCGGTGGTCGACGGGCTGTCGGCCGGCGACGTCACCATCCTGCGCTTTCTTGCCGCCTCGCTGGTGCTGCTGCCCTTCGCCATCGCGCGACTGAAACCCTTCCCGGTCGGCAGGCTCGGCTGGAAGCGCGCGCTGATCCTCACCGCCATCGTCGGGCCGAGCTACAGCCTGATCCTGGTCGGCGGCGCGCATTTCGCCCCGGCGCTGCACTCCTCGGTGATCTCGCCCGGGCTGATCCCGGTCGCCACCGCCCTGCTCGCCGTCTTCGTCCTCGGCGACCGGATCAGCCCGCTCAGGGTGATCGGCCTTGCCATCATCGTCGCCGGGATCGTGGTCTTCTCTTTCGAGGCGATGGCCAACACGCCGACCCGTGAAGGCGCCTGGATCGGCGACCTGCTCTTCGTGCTGATCGCGGTGCTCTGGTCGGTGTTCGGCCTGCTCGCCCGGCGCTGGGGGGCGGACGCGGTCGAGGTCACCATGGCGACCTGCCTGCTCTCGGTGCCGCTCCTGCCGCTGCTGGCGCTGGTCCAGCCGGTCCACCTGCTGCAGGTGCCGCTATCGGCGATCGCACTGCAGGCGCTCTATCAGGGCGTGCTGGTCGGCGCCGTCGCGCTCTTCCTCTACACGCAATCGGTCGCCATTCTCGGCGCGGCCCGCGCCGCGCTGTTCATGCCGCTGGTGCCGGTGGTGACGGCGCTGGCCGGCGCCGCTTTGCTCGGCGAGCACGCCTCGGCGCTGGAGATCGCCGGCATGCTGCTCGCCGTCACCGGCATGTTGGTGGCGCTGAAGGCGCCGAGCAGCGCGTGAACCAATCGCAGCCCTCATCCTGAGGAGCCGCGCAGCGGCGTCTCGAAGGATGTTCCAGATGGTTCCGGAGCCTCCTGAAGCATCCTTCGAGACGCAGCCTGAAGGCTGCTCCTCAGGATGAGGGCTGAGGATATCCTCAGCCCTTGTGGTCCTTGGCGATCGGCTCGACATAGGACAGGCCCATGTCCCAGGGGAAATAGATCCAGGTGTCCTGGCTGACCTCGGTGACGAAGGTATCGACCACCGGCACGCCTGCCGGCTTGGCATAGACCGTGGCGAAATGGGCGTTCGGCAGCATCTCGCGCACGACGCGGGCGGTCTTGCCGGTGTCGGTCAGGTCGTCGACGACGAGCACGCCCTTGCCCTTGCCGTCGCCGATGGCGCGGATCGAGGGGGTGATCTCCTTCATCACCCTGAGCTCCGACTGGTTCTTATAGTCGTGATAGCTCGCGACGCAGACCGTCTCGATCAGGCGCAGGCCGAGCTCGCGGCAGATGATCGCCGCCGGCACCAGCCCGCCGCGGGTGATGCAGACCATCGCCTCGAACGGCCCGGCATCGGAGAGGCGCCAGGCGAGCGCCCGGGCATCGCGGTGGAACTGGTCCCAGGAAACGGGGAAGGCCTTGTTGGAAGAAGCGTCGGCCATGGCTGGTCCTGCGGCAGGCTTTGAGAAAGAGCTTTTCCGCAAAGCGCATCCGGACGGCGCTGGCAAGAGCCGCGCGGCGATAATCCCCGCCGCGCGACGCTTTTAGTTTGGCCTAGAACTCCGCCCAGCCATCGTCGCCCCGCCCGCCGGCCACCCGGGCGCGCGGAAGCGGCACAGGCCTCGCCGGCGCCGTAACCGCCCTCATCGCCGGCAGGACCGAGCGCAGATCCGCGGCGAGCCGCGCCGGCGGATCTCCGGCGCCGAGCCGGAAGGCGCCGACCAGCGCCGCCAGCGCCTGCGTCTCGGACTGCAGGTCGCGCGACAGCTTCGAGCTGGAATCCGCCATCAGCGAATTCTGCTGCGTCATCTCGTCCATATGGGCGACGGTCTTGGCCATCTCCTCGACGCCATTGGCCTGCTCCATCGCGGCGCTGGAAATCTCGGCGATGGTGCCGGCGACGCGGTTGGCGGCATCGACGATCTCGTCCAGCGTGCGGCCGGCATCCTTGACCAATTGGACGCCCGAGCGGACCTGCTCGCTCGAATTGGCGATCAGCGACTTGATGCCGTTGGCGGATTCGCTGGAGCGGCCGGCGAGCGCCCGGACCTCCGAGGCGACAACCGCAAAGCCCCGGCCGGCATCGCCGGCGCGCGCTGCCTCGACCGCGGCGTTGAGCGCCAGCAGGTTGGTCTGGAACGAGATCTCGTCGATCATCGAGATGATGTCGGCGATCGAGGTCGAGGCCTGCTCGATCCGGCCCATCGCCGCGACCGCATCGCTGACGATCGCGCCGCCGCGCGAGGCGACGGTCCGGGCTTCGTCGCCGAGCGCCGCCGCCTGCCGCGAATTGCCGGCGCTGGTCTTGATCGAGGCGGCGAGCTCCTCGGTCGTCGCCGCCGTCTCCTGCAGGCTCGAAGCCTGGGCCTCGGCGCGCTCGGCGAGCTCGACGCTCTCGCCCGCCATCTTGTCCGCGGCGGCGCCGACCTTCCCGGAGATCGCGCCGACGGCGCCGATCACCTCGACCATCGTCTCGATCAGCTCGTTGATGCCGCCGCAGAGGACGGCGACCTCGCCCTCCTTGCCGGCCATGTCGATCCGGCTGGTCAGATCCTTGTCCTTGGCCCGGCCGATAACGGCCTGCGCCTCGCCGACCGCTTTGGCAAGCTGGCGCGCCGCCTTCTGCTCGGTGATGTCGGTGGCGTATTTCACCACCTTTATCGGCCGGCCCTTGGCGTCCATGATCGGGTTGTAGCTCGCCTGGATCCAGACCTCGCCGCCGCCCTTGCCGAAGCGCTGATACTGGCCGGAATCATATTCGCCGCGGCCGAGCTTTTCCCAGAAGGCGCGATACTCCGCCGAGCTGCGATAGGCCGCGTCGCAGAACATGGAATGGTGCTTGCCCTTGATCTCGCTGAGCGCATAGCCGGTGACGGCGAGGAAGTTCTCGTTGGCGTCGAGGATATGGCCGTCGAGCGTGAACTCGATCACCGCCATCGCCTTGCGGATCGCCGAGACCTGCCCGCCCATGTCGGCTTCATGGTTCTTCTGGTCGGTGATGACCGTGGCGAACTTAATGACCTTGACCGGCTTGCCGTTGGAATCGAGAACCGGGTTGTAGCTCGCCTCGATCCAGAACTCGCTGCCATCGGCGGCAACGCGCAGGAACTGGCGCGCCTCGTATTCGCCGCGCGCGAGCCGCCCCCAGAACGCCTTGTAGTCGGCGCTCGCAGCCTCGTCCTTGGTCACGAACATGCTGTGATGGCGCCCCCGCACCTGTTCCAGCGTGTAACCGACCGTCTTCAGGAAATTCTCGTTGGCGTCGAGGATCGTGCCATCGAGCGCAAAGCTGATCACCGCCATAGAGCGGTTGAGCGCAGCCATCTCAGCCGCAAGATCTCGGCGCGAAGCGCCGCCTCCAAAAGGATTGAACCGCATCCGTCGTGCCCCCTTGTCCGGATCGGTCAAGATTGCAAGATATTGGTTTACGGACTCATAATGATCTATCGAATGCTTTGATAAGAAAGTTACCAGCACAGCGAAAACGCTGAACGTCACAGCGATATTGGAGCTTATCGTTTTCACATGCATGCAAACGATGCAGCAACGCCTTAGATACACGGGAACTCTGGACCCAACATCCAAACCACAAGGCATCGACCGCTGGGAATACTGCCTGCTTAATTAAGCAAGGCCGCAGTGCGCCAGCCGGGCACAATGCCATAATACTCGCAGGGCGAGCATCTGCATTTCCGTCAACTACCGCGCGATTCTGCTACGGCTGTTATTTGGATTGATACTAAACCTAGCGACGCAGCCGCGCCCGCTCGGCTTCGACCATCTCCTGTACGGCAGCAGTCGCCATCATCAGCTTCTCGGGATCGCGCGAACGGATGACGATGTTGGTGTCCGGCCCGGTCTCGGACCAGAACGGGTAAGATCCGATCGAACAATCGGGATGCGCTTTCGCGATCTCGGCGAGCGGCGTGCCGATATCGCCTTCCTTCAGGCCCGCCCGCACGGTCTCAGACAGAATCCTGGCACCGGTCTTCAGCGTCGGCGCGACGACGTCGAGCATGGCCTGCATGATCGCCGGCACGCCGGCCATGACATGGACGTTGCCGATCCTGAAGCCCGGCGCCTTCGACACCGAATTGGCGATCAGGTCGGCTCCCTCCGGGATACGCGCCATGCGCATCCTGGCCTCGTTGAGCTGGTCCTTGGGGAAGCGCTCCAGCAGCATGTCGACGGCGCGCTGATCGTAGTCGATCGGCACGCCGAATGCGGTCGCGACCGCGTCCGCCGTGATGTCATCATGGGTCGGGCCGATGCCGCCGGTGGTGAAGACATAGCTGTAGCGCGAGCGCAACGCGTTCAGCGCCGAGACGATCTCGTCGGTCAGGTCCGGCACGACCCGGACCTCGCGCAACTCGATCCCGATATTGGTCAGGTACTCGGCGATGTAGCCGATATTCTTGTCCTTGGTCCGGCCGGAGAGGATCTCGTCGCCGATCACCAGGATCGCCGCGGTGATCACTGGCTGGAAGGCGGGTACTGGCGCTGCCGTCATGGGCTTATCCCTACTCTTTGATTTCGCCGCATGCGTGCCCCGATACGCCAGCGAGCTAAGCCGCTTGCGCGCAATTGCTCAAGCGGCGCGCCGGGCGGAGCCGCCATGCGCGCGCGGCGCAGCGGTTCACGAAGCCGTGCGCTCGTAGACGAGATTGAGCCGGGTCTGGGCGACCAGCTTGTAGCCCTTGCTCTCCAGCAAGGCGGGCAGGTCGACCTGCCAGCGGCCGCGCGAATCCTCGACGATGACGAAGCCGGGCCAGAGCGCCTCCGGCGCATCGCGCAGGAAGGGTTCGAGGATCAGGTCCTCGGCGCCCTCGACATCGAGCTTGATGGCATCGAGCCGCTCATAGCCCTCGCTTTGCACCAGCGCGAGCAGGGTCGTCGCCGGCACCCTGACCGAATTCGCATTGCTGGAGCGCAGGATGCGCACGCTCGATTCGCCCTTGTTGGCGGGGTCGAGGAACAGGGTCAGCTCGCCCGGCTTGTCGGCGAGCGCGCAGGCGACAGCCTTGACCGTGCCGAACGGGTTCTGGGCAATGTTGTAGGTCAGCCGCGCGAAGATGTCGGGCTGCGGCTCGACCGCCAGGATGCGCGCCCCGCGCCCGGCACGGGCCGCGACGAACAGCGAGTAGGCGCCGATATTCGCGCCAACATCGATGAAGCTAAAGCCGTCGCGGATGCGGGACGCCAGCAGCTCGCGTTCCTTCGCATCGAAATATTGCGGCGTGAACAGAACCCGCTTCTCGCAGACATTGCCCTCGGGGTAGAGCCGCATCTGCGCGCCGAGCGCCTCGATGTCGACCGGCTGCCCCTTGAGCCGGTTGAGCCCGAGCCGGCGCAGCGCGAAGGCGACCTTGCGGCCGAGGAAGGAGCTGGAGGCGCAGCGCGTCCAGGCGATGATGCGGGCGATGCTGCCCCGCGGCGCGAAGGTGCCGAAAGGCTGGTCCTCGGCCGGTCTGGTCTCATTGAATGCCATTGGCGCGCTGTACACCCCCAGCGCGGATGGCGCCAGAGCCGGTTGATCACCGAGGTGGTGCGAAGACGTGTCAGGCGGCATCGGTTGCTGCCGAAGCGCAATCGGCATGCAGCGGGCAGAGGCTGCCGCAATCGGCGACGCCGACCAGCAAGTAGCGCAGGCAGCAGAGCTTGCGGCGCCTGACCGGTTCGCCCTGCTCCACCGGATAGCGCACGGCCTCGCACATCGGATTGCGCTGGCCGGAGGGATCGAGACGCCGCTCCAGCCGCTGGTGCGCCGCGGCCAGCACCTGCGGATCGACGAGATCGGCCGGCAGCTGCTGCAAGGTCCATTCGAAGATCGCCGCGGCATTGGCCCAGAGCAGCCGCGGCGAGACCCGGAACTGCCCGCAAAGCTGGGCGACCAACGGCGCGACATGGCCCTCGAACAGGCGCGCGAACGGGTCGTCTCCGGCGCATCGCGACCTCCCCTCGTCGGGGATGACGATCGCGCTGGTCAGCCCGGCCTCCTGCGGCACGATCGCGATCCGGTCGAGCTCCAGCGGCAGATCGCGCTCGCCGAGCAGGATCGCAACGGTCGCCGGGATGACCAGCGCGCCGAAATGCCATTGCGTCCACATCGAGACCAGCGCGCGCCGGTCGCTACCTGGATAGAGCGTGGCGAAGCGCGCCATCAGCCGCTCGGCTCCGCCTTCCACCAGTTCCTGCCCGGGCATCGCGTCCTGGGTTCCGCCGGGCAGGACCAGCTTGCCTCCGTACCAGGCCAGCGCCTCCGGGAAACGAGCAGCGAAGGATGGCCGCGGCCCCGCCTCACTCATCCGAGCGCCGCCTGCTACTGCCCCGTGGCTCGCTGCGGCGTCGCGGACCAGCCGCCGAGCAGGGCTGCCAAGGGCGCCGCGAGCAGCGCGACGCCGGCGGCAAGCGCAAAGCAGACGCCGTAGCCGAAATGCTGGGAGACCCAGCCGGCGCCGATGCCGCCGGCCATGCTGACCAGCCCGTCCATGCATTGCAGCAGAGTGAAGTCGACACCGGCCTGGCGCGGATCGGACAGCGCCATGAAGCGGGCATAGAGTGCGACGAAGCCTAGCGCCATGATGCCGGAGGAGCTCGCCAGCGCCAGTGCCAGCACGAGAGGCTGCGGCAAGCCGCGCCAGGCGGCGAAGGCGAGTCCGGCGAGCGACAGGGCCTGCAACAGCAGCGCCAGCACGAGCACGTTGCGCGCGCCGAGAGCCCGCACCATCGCGCCGCCGAGCAGTGCGCAAGCGAAGCCGACCGCAAGGCCACCAATACCGTTGACCAGCCCGATCGATTGAAGATCGAGCCCGCTATCGACCAGATAGGCGCCGAGCATGGCAACGCCCCATTTCTGCGCCGGTACATAGATGGCAGCGAGCATGAGGCCTGCGCGCATCTCCGGCCGCTTCAGCGCCTCCTTCAGCGCCGGCTGGTGCGTGCGCCGTGCCGGCGCGACCGGAGCCGGCGAGAGCAGGAAGGGCAGCGCCAGCACCACGAGCAGCCCGGCCATCGCGAAGGTCGCGAGCTGCCAGTCGAGCCTCGCCACCAGCACCAGGAACAGGCCGGAACCGAGCGCCGAGCCGAGATAGGCCCCGCCGACCTGGGCGGCGTTGCCCCAGCCATGATGGGCCTGCGCCAGCGTCTCGACCGCATGGCCGTCGCAGGCGATGTCGCCGGTCGAGGCGGAGAAGGCGATCAGCACGAAGACCGAGATCAGCGGCACGAAGGCGACCGGCCCGATCAGGCCGACCGCGACGAGCCCGAGCGCCGAGATCAGCGTCGTCGCCAGCACGATCGTCCGCGAACGCGCCGGTCCGGTATCCGGCAGCCGATAGCGCTCGATTGCCGGGGCCCACAGGAATTTCAGCGCCCAGGGCAATACGGCGAGATAGGTCAGGCCGATCTGGTCGAGCGGCAGGCCGCGTTCGCGCAGCACGCTCGGCAAAGCGATGAAGGTCAGCCCGCCGATGATGCTCTGGCCGACATACAAGCCCCCGATGGCGAGGACGATCGCCGCCGGCGACAGCATGAGCGCCCTCACCAGCGATAGCGCAGGCTGGCGATGACCTTGCGTCCCTCGTCGAAATAGCAATAGCCGGCGGTGCAGGTCTGCTGGACCTCGTTCAGGAGATTGGTGGCGTTGACCTGGAAGCGCATGCCCTTGAGCTGCGGGCTGAGATTTTCGAGGTCGTAGCGGATCGAGCCGTCGAGGAAGGTGCGCGCCTTGTTGTCGATCACCGGCCGGCCGAGATTATCGCCGAGGCTGGAGCCGACATAGCGCACGCCGCCGCCGATCCCGAGCCCGCGCGCCGGCCCGTCCTGGACGGTGTAGTCGAGCCAGAGCGAAGCCATGTGATAGGGGATGCTGGAGAGGCGGTTGCCGACCGTCTCCTCGGTCAGCTTCTTGATGCGGGCATCGTTGTAGGAATAGGAGGCCTGCAGGCTCAGCCCGTTCGCCAGCGAGGCGACGCCCTCGATCTCGAAGCCGCTGGAGCGCAGGTCGAGCTGGACCTGGCGGTTGAGGCCGTCGACGACCTCGTAGACCACGCCATTGTCCTGGCGGATGTTGAACACCGCGGCGCGCAGCGAGGCGTTATAGCCCGGCAGGTCGTATTTCACGCCGAGCTCGGCCTGCTTGCCGGTGGTCGGCTGGGCGACGCCGCCATTCAGCACCGTGCCGGGATTCGGGACGAAGGACGTGCCGTAGCTGACATAGGGCGCAAGGCCGAAATCGGTGACGTAAGACAGCGCGGCGCGGCCGGTGAACTTGCCGTCATTGCGCTTGCTCTCGGTCGGCACCGCGCCGGCCGCACCCGCTTCGAACTTGCTGTCGACCCAGTCATTGCGGACGCCGGCAGAGAGACGCCAGCCGCCCCATTTCATCTGGTCCTGCAGATAGACGCCGGCCGTGGTCAGCGTCTGCTCGGTCCGCCACAGGAAGGCCGGGTTGTAGCCCAGCGGCACGCCGCCGAAGGCTTCCTTGTTCTTGTAATGCAGGCGGCTGACGTCGACGCCGGCGAGCAGCGTGTGGTCGACAGCCCCGGTCCGGACCTTCGCCTCCAGCGAGGTGTCGACGGAGAATCCGGCGGTGTTCTCGCGGGTCAGGCCCGGGTCGCCATAGACATATTGCTGGTTGTTGCCGAGCTGCTGGTAGCGCGCGCGCTGGCGCAGCGTGAAGACCTCGTCGAACTTGTGCTCGAACTCGTAGCCGATGCGGGCCTGCTGCTGGCGGAAGTCGTTGTAGCGCTTGTTGCCGACATAGGTCTTGGTGGCGCCGAGCGTCTTGAACAGCACATTGCCCTGTCGATCGACATAGGGCCCGTACTGGTTGAGATAGGCCGCCGTGCCGCCCGTGGTCGAATCCATGTACTCGCCGAGCACGGTGAGCTTGGTCGCCTCGTTCGGCTTCCAGGTCAGCGCCGGCGCGATGAAGACGCGGTTGTCCTTCATCGCGCTGATATCGGTCTTGGCGTCGCGGACGAGCCCGGTCAGCCTGTAGAGCAGCGTCCCCTCCGGATTGGCCGGGCCGGAGATGTCGAAATTGAACTGCTTGCGGCCGAAGGAGCCACCCTGGATCTCGATCTCGCGGAACGGTGTCTGCGTCGGTCGCTTCGAGATCAGGTCGACGATGCCGGCGCTGGTGCTGGCACCGTAGATCGCCGAGGCTGGGCCGCGCAGCACGGTGATCGCCTCCAGCCCGTAGGGTTCGAGCCGCATCAAGCCGTTCGGGCTGCCGATCTGCCGCAGCCCGTCGCGGAACACGGCGTTTTGGGTGACGTCGATGCCGCGGATGGTGAAGGCGTCGTAGCGCGGATCGAAGCCATAGGTGCCGATGCGCGCACCCGGCGTATAGGCCAGCGCCTCCAGCAGGTTCTGCGGCTTGCGCTGTTCCAGCTGCGTCTGCGTCACCGTCGAGATCGACATCGGCGTCTCGAGCAGCGGCGTGTCCGTCTTGCTGGCGCTGCGGCCGGAGGTCGCGACATAGCCGTTGGCGCTGAAGACGCCCTTCTCGCCGCTGCCCTGCCCTTCGACCACGATCGTGTCGAGCTGGATGCGCTCGGTCCCCTGCGCCAGGGCAGCGATCGGAGCAAACAGCAGCGCGGACGAACCGAGCAAGGCAGAACGAATATTCACGGCACACGACTCTCGACGAAAACAACGATCGCGGCCTAACAACCGACAATAAATTGGTCAATACGTTATAGTTTTGAATTATTACAAGGAAATGCCATCAGAGTATACTTAAAATATCGAACAACATCTTATGCCCTAGCGTCACTCTACCCGTTCGATGATCACGGCGGCCGCCTGGCGACAACTCCCCTGCAGCCTGCTGGACCTCGTGCGGCCAAGCGCGAGTTGCGCCGTTCAGCGCATCCACCTTGCGCCGCAACTCAAACCCAATAGATAAGGAGATCTAGGAGCGGCCCTGCGGAATGACATTGAACGAATCGATCTCGCGCGCGCGGCGCGACCCCGCCATCAAGCTGCATGGCCCCGAGGCCTTCGCGGCGATGCGCAAGGCCGGGCAGCTCACTGCGCGCGGCCTCGACATGCTCGCCGGCGAGGTCAAACCCGGTGTCACCACCCAGCGTCTCGACGATCTCGCCTTCCAGTTCGCCATGGACCACGGCGCTTATCCGGCGACCCTGTTCTATCGCGGCTACACCAAGTCGATCTGCACCTCGATCAACCATGTCGTCTGTCACGGCATCCCCGACGACAAGCCGCTGCGCGAGGGCGACATCGTCAACATCGACTACACCCTGATCGTCGATGGCTGGCATGGCGACTCCAGCCGGATGTTCGCGGTCGGCGATATCCCGCGCAAGGCCGAGCGGCTGGTCGAGATCACCTATGAAAGCCTGCTGCGCGGCATCCGCGTCGTGCGCCCCGGCGCCACCACCGGCGATATCGGCTTCGCCATCCAGCGCTATGCCGAGGGCGAGCGCTGCTCGGTGGTGCGCGATTTCTGCGGACACGGCCTCGGCCAGGTCTTTCACGACGCGCCGAACATCCTGCACTATGGCAGCCCCGGCGAAGGCGTCGAGCTCAAGCCCGGCATGCTCTTCACCATCGAGCCGATGATCAACCTCGGCAAAGCGAGCGTGAAGGTGCTCTCCGATGGCTGGACGGCGGTGACGCGCGACCGCTCGCTTTCGGCCCAGTTCGAGCACACGATCGGCGTGACCGACACAGGCTGCGAGATCTTCACGCTCTCGCCCGCCGGCCTCGACAATCCTCTCGCCCGCACATGAAGAACGGCGGCAGCGGCAAACCAGCCCCGATTGCCGCCGCCCCGGACGACGCCGCGCCACATCATCTCGGTCATCGCGAACGCCTGCGCCAGCGCTTCCTCGACGCCGGCGATGGCGCCTTGCCCGATTACGAACTGCTGGAACTCCTGCTCTTCCGCTCGATCCCGCGGCGCGACGTCAAGCCGCTCGCCAAGCAGCTGATCCAGCATTTCGGCTCCTTCGCCGAGGTGATCGGCGCGCCGGTCTCGCGGCTGCAAGAGGTCGACGGCATCGGCGAGAGCGTCGCGCTCGACCTCAAGATCGTCGAGGCGGCGCTGAAGCGGACGATGAAAGGCCAGATCGCCAAGAAGCCGGTGCTCTCCTCCTGGTCGTCGGTGATCGACTATTGCCGCCTCGCCATGGCCTTCGCCGAGCGCGAGCAGTTCCGCATCCTCTTCCTCGACAAGAAGAACGCCCTGATCGCCGACGAAGTCCAACAGACCGGCACGGTCGACCATACCCCGGTCTACCCCCGCGAAGTGATGCGCCGGGCGCTGGAACTTTCGGCTACGGCTTTGATTTTAGTCCACAATCATCCATCCGGCGACCCGACGCCGTCCGGCGCCGACATGCGCATGACCCGCGAGCTGGTCGATATCGCGAAGCCCCTGGGCATCGCCATCCACGACCACATCATTGTCGGCCGCGACGGTCATGCCAGCTTCAAAGGGCTGGGGCTGATCTGAGCCCGGACTGCTCGTTCCGTCGAGCCCACGCGATCGCAATTTCGGCATCACCCCCGCACAATCCGGGGCCGTTTCGCCCTCAATGGCCCGTTGGGTTGCGTCATGTGGCCCGCTAGGTCGCGCGGGATGCCGCCCCGTCCGGCAAGCTCCGGCCATGGCATAGGGCAGCCCATCGCAGATCACGGCGCAGCGTGACGACGATCGATGGCGACCGCCCGGCTGTGCCGAACACATTGGGGAGATGTCGTGATGGATCGCCGCCTGTTCCTCGCCGCTGCTGCCGCCATGGCGGCAGGAAAGAGCTTCGCCCAGCAGGGCGCCGCATCCTGGCCGACCAGGCCGATCCGTTTCATCGTGCCCTATGCGGCCGGCGGCCCGACCGATGTTGCAGCGCGCATCCTCGCCGAGACGATGTCCCAGCGCCTGCCGCAGCACGTCGTCGTCGAGAACATCACCGGAGCGGGCACGGTCGTCGGCACCACCAGGGCCGCCGCCGCGAAGGATGGGCACAGCTTCCTGATTGCGACGGTCGCGCATGCCGTGAACGCCGTGCTCTACGCCAATCTGGCCTTCGACCCGGTCAATGATTTCCGCAGCGTCGCCCTGATGGGCACCGTCCCGCAGATCGTGCTGGTCCGGAAGAGCTTCGCCGGAAACTCGCTCGCCGATCTGCTGGCGGCGGCGCGGGCCAAGCCGGGCGGCCTGACCTATGGCTCCGCCGGCATCGGCTCGGCCCAGCATCTCGCTGCCGAGCTGCTGGCTAACCTCGCCAAGGTCAATCTCGTCCACGTCCCCTATCGCGGCGCCGGACCGGCCGTCACCGATCTGATCGGCGGCCAGCTCGACCTTGTGATCGATAGCGCCGCAACCGCGCTGACGCAGGTCAGGGGCGGCGCCCTGCGCGCGCTCGCCGTGACCACGAAGGAGCGGTTGCCGGCCTTGCCGGAGCTGCCGACCGTGGCCGAGACCCTGCCGGGCTACGAGGCCTACACCTGGAATGCGATCCTCGCGCCCACGGGGACGGCGCCCGAGATCGTCGCAGCGATGAACCGGATCGCGAACGAGGCTCTGGCCGATCCGGCCCTGATCCGGCGCTTCGAGGAGATCGGCATCGCGGTCGGAAAGAGCTCGACGCCCGAGGCGACGGACGCTTTCGTCGCCGCCGAGATGGCGAAATGGCAGCCGCTGCTGCGCAGCGCCGGGCTTGCGCCGAACTGAACCGAGTCCGAAAGCGTCATGGTCGGCCTTGAGCCGACCATCTCGGGCCGGAACAGGCTCCGGATGGCGCCTTCTCGTCATGAGACTCTCGGGTCGGCGCGATGCGCCGCCCGAGAATGACGCGTCTGGTCACACCTCCCGCATGATGATGCCGAATTCGGCCAGCCGCCGCATCAGGTGGCGGGTATCGACCAGCGTTTCGGGCAGGTGCAGACCGCCCGCCGGCCGGGGCTTGCCGGCGAGCCCAAACAGACCCTCGATCACCACGGCGATGCCCTTGGCGCTGAGCGCGGCGTAGCCGTTAGGATCGACCAACTCCCAGCGGAAGCGGCCTTCGCGACCATCTTTACGCAGACCGGCGATCTCGATGATCACCTCGTGCGAAGGCCCCTCGCCGCGCCGGGTGCTGGCCGTCTGCCCCTCGGCGAAGTCGACGCGGACGCTGCCAGCCTCGCTCGCCGACAGGCTGAAGACGTCGACCAGGCCGACGGTTGCGCCGTGATGCATGCGACCATCGATACCGGTGTAGCTGCGCTGCGTCTGCGGCGCGGAGATCCAGCGCCAGAGCCCCGCCGACTTGACCAAGGGCGCCGGGCCAATCGCGCCGATCCGGTCCATGTCCTTCTGCGAGGCGAGGCCCAGCGGATCGGCCGGATCGAAGACGAGGCCGACCTCGATCGCATCGACGCGCTCGAAATCAGAGGCGGCGTGCAGCGCTGCGAGCGCCGGCACCGAGCCCATGCTGTGGCCGAGCAGGACGACCGGGGCAGCCTTGGGCTGGCGGATGAAGCCGGCGATCGCAGGCCCAACCTCGAAGACGCCGTCGGAGAGCGCGACATAGGCCGCGCCCTGCGCCGCTGCCCAACGCTGCGTCCGCAGCGAAAGGTCGCGCACCGCCATCAGCACCACTGACGGCTTCAACTCAGCCGGCAGACCGAGATCGTCGCGGTTGAGGTCGAGCGGAGCGGTGGTTGCGTGGCTGAGCTCCGTCGCCAGCGTTTCAGCCTTGGCCGCATCGCGCCCGGCGATCACCAGCGGCAATTCGGGATGAAGCTGGCGCAGGGCGCGCGCCGTGCGCGAGCCGACGCTGCCATAGCCGCCCAGAATCAACACGGGACCGAAAACAGGATCAGCCATTGGCGTTGCCCTCGGTGAAGACCGCGCCGAATTCCTTCATCCGGGCGATGTAGTAGGCGGGATCGATGATGCTGTCGGGGAAGTAGAGCCCGGCCTTCAACGCCTCGCCGCCGGCGAGGCCGAGCGCCCGCTCGGTCGCCAGCGCGACGCCGAGCGCCGTCAGCGGCGCCTGGCCTTGCGGGTGCACGACCTCATAGGTCCGCGTCGCGCGCGCGCCGGAGTGCAGCACGCCCTCGATCGCGATCACACTCTCGGTCGAGAATGGTTCGCCGGCTCGGCGGCTGGCCGAGATGTCGAAGGCGAGGTCGAAGCGGATGTTCCTCGCATCGGTCGCGGTCGCGAGGCTGAGCACGTCGAGCGGGCCATAGGCGCTCGCCGGCAGCTCGACGCCGTCGACGCTGCGATAGCGCGCCTTGGCCTCCTCGCCGGCGATCCAGGCGAAGCGCCCGTCCTTCAGCGTCAGCGCGGCCGAGCCGGCCTGGGTGATGCGCTCATAATCGGCAAGCGCCGCCTGCCCGCCCATATCCTCCTGGTCGAGCAGTACGCCGACATGGATCTTGTCGATCGAGCGGAAGGCCTTGGCGTAGTCCAGCGCCGGGAACAGCGCCGCGCCGGCAAGCCACTGGCTGGCGAGGACGATCGGCGCGGCCTGCGGCGCATGGATGAAGCGCGCCGCCTCGATGCCGATCTCGAAGGCGCCGCTGGAGACGCTGAGATGCGGAATGCCATGGCGCTGGGCGAAGCGCTGCGCATTGCTCCAGTCATCCTTGACGAAGACGATCACGGCGCTGAAACGCGCGGTCTCGGGCAAGCCGAGATCGGGCTTGGACAGGTCGGCGGCTAGCGCCGCGACGCCGAGCTTTTCGGCGACCGCCTGCGCCTTGGAGAGGTCGCGGCCGGCGATCGTCACCGGCAAGCTGGGATGAAGGCGGCGGATCATCGCGGCGGCCTGCGCACCGACCACGCCGGAGCCGCCGATAATGAGGACGGGGTGCTGTATGCTGGACATCTGATGGTCTCCGTGACGGAGCCAGCCGCGAGGAGCTGGCACTCCTACTAAGAGTAACTTACTATAAGTAGGAATGCAATTTCCCTCTTGTCAAGCGGGCCTTCGCCGGGATTCTTGAATCGCCATGCCACCAACCTTCGCCGTCGCCTCAACCCGCAAATTGCCGAAGCAGGAACGCCGCGAGCAGTTGCTGGCCTGCGCGCAGGAGATGATCCGCGAAGAGGGTACGGAAGCGCTGACCCTGGCGCGCGTCGCCGAACGCGCCGGTGTCACCAAGCCGGTCGCCTACGACCATTTCGGCACTCGCGAGGCGCTGATGGTCGAGCTCTTCCGGCGCATCGACGACCGGCAGACCGCTTTGCTCGTAGACACGCTGAAGACGACGGAGGGCCGACTCGACGCCATCGCCGCAACGATCGCGGCCGCCTATATGAGCTGCGCCCTGGAGGTCGGCACCGAGTGGTATGCGCTCTCGGCCGCGCTGAAAGGCAGCGAGGCGATGGAAGCGGTGCAGCGCGAGCTCGTCGCGCGCTATGTCGGAATCTGGCGAGATGCCTTCGCGCCGCACGCGGCCCATCTTCCGCCGGACGAGTTGAACCTGCGCTGCATCGGCATTCTCGGCGCCGGCGAGGCGATCTCGCTGGAGCTGCTGCGCGGCCATATCGACGAGGCGCGGGCTGCGAGAAGTCTCGCGACCTTGATCACGGCGGCGATCGCTGCGGCGACGGCGAGCTGACCCCTGCCCAAGAATGAGGCAAGCCTAGCCAAAGTGCTTGGCAAAGAACCCCTTTCCGAACGCGAGCGAATGCGCATAGGCTACCCGAAACGGGGAACAAGCCTGCATGGTCGCATTCGACGAGATGACAGGGGGAGAAGGCGGCCTGCGGGCGGCCTATGGCGAACTGGACCGCTGGCTGAAGGAGGCGCCGCCCGAGATGCTGGCGCTGCGCCGGTCGCAGGCCGAGCTGTTCTTTCGCCGGATCGGCATCACCTTTGCCGTCTATGGCGACGAGGAATCGACCGAGCGCCTGATCCCCTTCGACATCATCCCGCGCGTCCTGACCAAGCCGGAATGGACCAAGCTGGAGAAAGGCCTGCGCCAGCGCGTCACCGCGCTCAACATGTTCCTGGCCGATGTCTACGGGAAGAAGGAATGCCTGAAGGCCGGCATCATTCCGCCCGAGCTGGTCTATCGCAACGCCTGCTACCAGCTGGAGATGGTCGATTTCCAGGTGCCGCACGGCATCTACTGCCACATCGCCGGCATCGATATCGTCCGCGTCGACGCCGACACCTTCTATGTGCTGGAAGACAATGCCCGCACCCCCTCCGGCGTCTCCTACATGATGGAGAACCGCGAGGTTATGCTGCGGCTCTTCCCGGAGCTGTTCGCCACCCATCGCGTCGCGCCGGTCGACAATTATCCCGACCAGTTGCTCGCGACCTTGCGTTCGGTCGCGCCGCGCACGGCCACCTCCGATCCGACGATCTGCCTCTTGACACCCGGCCAGTATAACTCGGCCTTCTACGAGCACTCCTTCCTGGCCGACAAACTGGGCGTCGAGCTAGTCGAGGGCTCGGACCTGCTGGTCAAGGACGACGTCGTCTACATGCGCACGACGCAGGGGCCGAAGCGCGTCGACGTGATCTACCGCCGCATCGACGACGACTTCATCGATCCGCTGGTCTTCCGTGGCGACTCGGTGCTCGGCGTGCCCGGCATCATCGGCGCCTACAAGGCCGGCAACGTCACGCTCGCCAATGCGGTCGGCACCGGCGTCGCCGACGACAAGGCGGTCTACAGCTACATGCCGGAGATCGTGAAATTCTTCACCGGCGAGGAGCCGATCCTGAAGAACGTGCCGACCTATCGCTGCCGCGAGCGCGAGGCCAACGCCTATGTGCTCGACAATCTCGAAAAGCTCGTCGTCAAGGAGGTCAACGGCTCCGGCGGCTATGGCATGCTGGTCGGCCCGCACGCCAGCAAGGCGCAGCTCGATACCTTCCGCCAGAAGCTGAAGGACCAGCCCGAGGGCTTCATCGCCCAACCGACCTTGGCGCTCTCGACCTGCCCGACCTTCGTCGCCTCGGGCGTGGCGCCGCGCCATGTCGACCTCAGGCCCTATGTGCTTTCAGGCGCCAACGGCATCTCCTGCGTGCCGGGCGGGCTGACCCGCGTCGCGCTCAAGGAGGGCTCGCTCGTGGTCAATTCCAGCCAGGGCGGCGGCACCAAGGACACCTGGGTGCTCGACGCATGACCAAGTCGCTGCTCACATGCACAAGCATCACCCCGGAACACCGGATCTGATCATGCTTTCCCGTACCGCCGACAGCCTCTACTGGGTCTCGCGCTATGTGGAGCGAGCCGAATATCTCGCCCGCATCCTCGACGCCACCACCCGCCTGACGAACCTGCCCTCAGCCTATGGCGGCGCCGGCACCGAATGGCAGAGCGCGGTCGCCACCGCCGGCTGCGAGGAGACCTTCGCCAAGGCCTATGGCGAGGCGAACGAGCGCAATGTCTGCGACTTCCTCAGCTTCAACCCGGACAACCCGACCTCGATCCGCAACTGCTTCGCCCTCGCCCGCTCCAACGCCCGCGCGGTCCGCACCGCGCTGACCTCGGAGATGTGGGATGCGCTCAACGGCGCCTGGCTCGAATTGCAGCGCTTCGAGCGCAAGCGGATGGACCGCGAGGAGTTCGCCCGCTTCCTCGACTGGGTTAAGAGCGTCTCGCTCGCCTTCGACGGCTCGGCCTACCGGACCATGCTGCGCGATGACGGCTACTGGTTCTCGCGGCTCGGCGTGAATGTCGAGCGGGCCGACAACACCGCCCGCATCCTCGACGTGAAGTACCACGTCCTGCTGCCGGAGACCGAGCAGGTCGGCGGCTCGCTCGACTATTTCCAATGGACCACAATGCTACGCGAGGTCTCGGCGCTGACCGCCTATCACTGGGTCTATCGCCAGGCGGTGAAGCCGGTGCTGATCGCCGATCTGCTCATCCTCAACCGGCGCATGCCGCGCTCGCTGGCGAGCTGCTACGAGAACATCTCGCGTTTCCTCGACCAGATCGGCGACGCCTATAACCGGCACGGGCCGGCCCAGCGCCAGGCCCGCAAGACCCTGACCAGTCTCGCCAGCACGCCGATCGAGGCCGTGCTCCAGCGCGGGCTGCACGAGTTCATCGAGGACTTCATCACCGAGAACAACCGCCTCGGAAACGTCATCGTCGAGCAATATTTGCAATAAGAGCTTCCAGGGCTTCCCTTCCGCTCCCGAATTTGGATTCTTCGCCGTATGCGGATCCGGATCTCCCACAGCATCAGCTATTCCTACGCCGAGCCGGTGCGCCAGCTCAGGCAGGTCCTGCGGCTGACACCGCGCGACCATGATGGCCAGCATGTCATGTCATGGCGCATTGCGCCCGATATCGACGGGCGCCTGCATGCCGGGCAGGACCCGTTCGGCAATATCACCCACGACTTCTCCGCCGAGGGGACGATCGAAGGCTACACGATCGAGATCAACGGGCTGGTCGAGACCGTCGACCTTGCCGGCGTGGTCCGCGGCGCGACGGAGAAGGTCCCGCCCGATGTCTTCATGCGCGACACCCGCCTGACGCAGGCGAGCGACCCGCTGCGCGCCTTGGCCAACAAGGCGGCGGGCCGCGACGGCAGCGACCTGACCAGGCTGCATGCGCTGATGGAGGCGGTCAATGCCGAGATCCGCTGCGTGCCGACCGCCGACCATCTCGGCATCGGCGCCGCCGCCTGTGCGGAAGCCGCCGAAGGCATCCCGCAGGACGTTGCCCATGTCTTCGTGACCTGCGCCCGTCTGCTCGGCGCCCCGGCGCGCTATGTCTCCGGCTATGTCGCGGCCTCGGACACGCTGCCCCATGCCGACGGCGCCCATGCCTGGGCCGAGGCCTATTTGCCGGACTATGGCTGGATCGGCTTCGATGCCGCCAACGGTCTCTGCCCGATCGACACCCATGTCCGCGTCGCCGCCGGGCTCGACTTTGCCGATGCCGCCCCCATCCGCGGCGCCCGCACCGGCGGCTATGGCGAGAGCCTGCTGGTCGAGGTCAGCGCCCAGGCAGCCAAGCCACGCTCCCAGGGGCAATAGATGTCCGGCGCATTGTCGCCGTCATAAGCGCCTGATACCAGCCACGCACGCCATCCCGGCGCGTCGCGGAGATCCGTCTTGACCTATTGCGCCGGCATCCTCGTCCAGGATGGGCTCGTGATGATCGCCGACACCCGCACCAATGCCGGGCTCGACGACATCTCGACCTTCCGCAAGCTGCACGTCTTCTCCTGGCCCGGCGAGCGGACAATGGCGCTCGCCACCGCCGGCAATCTCTCGGTCACGCAGTCGGTCGTCAGCCTGCTGCACGAAGGCGTCCCCAACCCGGAGACGGGTGAGCCGGAGACGCTGCAGAACGCGCCCTCGATGTTCCGCGCCGCCCAGCTCGTCGGCCGCGCCGTGCGCATCGTGCGCGAGAGCGATGGCGAGGCGCTGCGCGAGGCCGGCGTCAAGTTCGACATGTCGTTTCTCTTCGGCGGCCAGATCATCGGGCAGCCAATTCGCCTCTTCATGGTCTACTCGGCCGGCAACTTCATCGAATGCGGCATGGACGCGCCGTTCCTGCAGATCGGCGAGCATAAATACGGCAAGCCGATCCTCGACCGCGCCGTCACCTTCAAGACCCATCTCTACGATGCGCTCAAGGTCGGGCTGATCTCGATGGATTCGACCATGCGCTCCAATCTGGGCGTCGGCCTGCCGATCGATCTGATTGTTCTCCGGCGCGATGCCGCCACTCCCGAGCTCAACCGCCGGATCGAGGCGGGCGAGCCCTATTTCCACGATCTGCGCGAGCGCTGGTCGGCGGCCTTGCGTGCCGCCCATATGGCGATCCCGCGTCCGCCCTATGAGCCGACGGGCGAATAGGCCTCGGCGAGGCGAATTTTAGCTGAAATTACTGCAACTTCGCTGGCTTCCCGGTGGTTCTGGAAACCGGATGGCAAGATTCCGCTGCCAAGCTCCGCTGTGAGCGTGCCGCTACGGGTCCCGAGTCGTTGCCGACGAATGTTAAGATGACGAACACTGAATCGTCGGCGCGCATGCTGACTCGCACGCTGGCGACCCTGGCAGGTGCGTTTGCGCTCGTGCTGGCTGCGGTGCTCGGCGTGATGTCGGCGATGGTGAGCGACACCAACCAGCTCGAGGCCACCCGCCAGCGCGACCGCGTCGAGACGGCTCTGGCCACGCAGGTGCATCTGCGCCGGTTGCGCTTCGAGAACCTGCAGGCGGCTGGCGTGCTGCAGCCAGTCCTCAATAGCCTCTTGCCGAACGCCACCCTGCAATGGGCCTTCGCCCAGGTCGCCAATCGCTTCCTCGACTTCGATGGGACCTATCTGGTTACCGCCTCCGGCCGCGTCCTCGCCGGCATCGAGCGCGGCGAAACCGCGACGCAGGCGGGCTATGACACCCTGACCCGCCTCAGGCCTGATTTACCCGGCGGCGCGAGGCCAGCGGAACCGTACGGCATCGGCGACGGTCCCGTCACGGCCATGCTGATCCAGAACGGCCCCGACACCGTCGGCGTCATGGCCGCCGACCTGCGCAAGGGCGAGCAGGCGACCCGCCCGGCGGCTCCAGAAGCGGCTGCCTTCATCGTCGGCTATCGCAAGGTGACGCAGGCCCAGCTCGACGAGCTCGCCTTGCGCTATCGACTCCCGTCGCTGGAAGTCGTTCCCCAACGCCCGGCCAACCCGCTAGGATGGCGCGATATCCCCTCGCCCGACGGCTCGGTGAACGCCTGGCTGAGCTGGACGCCGGAACGCCCCGGCGATGCGATGATCAGCCAGTTCGCCTGGGCGCTGGGCGCAGTCGTGATCCTGTTCGCTGCGTTGTTCGTCTATGTCTTCCATCGCCTGCGCAGCGCCGCGCAGCAGATCGCGCTGCGCGAAAGCCAGATCCATCGCCTGGCCGGCCAGGACGAGCTCTCCGGCCTGCCCAACCGCCGGACCTTCGATCTCAGGCTCGATCAGGAGATCGCCCAGCTCGGCCGGACCAAGAGCGGGCTGGCAGTGCTCATGCTCGACCTCGACCGCTTCAAGGCCGTCAATGATACTTACGGCCACAATGCCGGCGATGAATTGATCCGCCAGGTCGGACAGCGCCTGACCACGGTCCTGCGTCTCGGCGATACCGTCGCCCGCCTCGGCGGCGACGAATTCGGCATCATCCAGACCAATATGGTCGCAGCCAACGCCAGCGCCGCGCTGGGCCAGCGCATCCTCGACGCGCTGACGGAACCCTTCGAGATCGCCGGCGTCGCCGTCACGATCGGCTGCTCGATCGGCATCGCCCACGCGCCGCGAGACGGCGCCGACCGCAGCACGCTTCTGCGCCTCGCCGACACCGCGCTCTATCAGGCCAAGAACGAAGGCCGGAACCGCTATTCCTTCTTCGAGCCGCAGATGAACCGGGCCCTGCAGCTCAAGCGCATGGTCGAGGAGGATCTGCGCAACGCGATCGTCCGCAACGAATTGCTGCTGCATTACCAGCCGCAGGTCTCGATCGACGGCACCAGCATCGTCGGCGTCGAGGCGCTGGTGCGCTGGCCGCATCCCGAGCACGGCATGGTGCCGCCCTCCGAATTCATCGGCATCGCCGAGGAACGCGGCCTTATCGTGCCGTTGAGCGAATGGGTGCTGCGCCGCGCCTGCGAGCAGGCACGGCAATGGCCGGGCATCAAGCTCGCGGTCAACGTCTCGCCGATCCAGTTCCGCCACAAGGATTTCGTCGCGAGCGTAATCCGCGTCCTCGACGAGACCGGCTTCGAACCAGAACGGCTGGAGCTGGAGCTGACCGAGGGTGTCGTCGTCGAGGATGCCGATGCCGCCGAAGCCGCGATGATGGACCTGCGCGCCCATGGCGTCAGCCTGGCGCTCGATGATTTCGGCACCGGCTATTCGAGCCTGATCTATCTGCGCCGCTTCGCCTTCGACAAGATCAAGATCGACCGCTCCTTCCTCGAATACATGGAAGCGACCGGCGAGTCGGCGATCCTCGTCCATTCGGTCGTGCATCTCGGCCGGGCGCTCGGCCTGCGCGTCTGCGCCGAGGGTGTCGAGACGGCCGAGCAGCACCGCTTCCTGCAGGCGATCGGCTGCCACGAATTGCAGGGCTTCCTGTTCTCCAAGGGCGTGCCGGCCGAGGAGATCGACCGGCTGCTGACATTGGACCGGCCGTTCGAGCAGGCCCTCGCAGCGTAGGCGGCTTTCAGAAGAAGCTCGCGACCCAGCTCACCAGCGCATAGGCGAAGCCCGCCGACAAAGCGAGGCCGAGCGCGCCGACGACGGCGCCGGCGATGATCAGCACGCCGTCGCGCTCGACCAGGCCGAGCCCGACCAGGCAGACCGCAAGCCCGAGCGGAATCTGGCCGATGAACGGCGCCGCCACGATCAGCCCGAGCGCCAGGAACAGCAGCACCGCGCCGAGCACCGGCAGCGCGAAGGGGCCGCCGAGCATGGTCAGCCTCGGCTTCGAAAAGCGCTCAAGCCGGATCAGCGGCGGCAAGGCGCGTTCGACCGCCCGCGCCAGATCCGCCTGGGCGATGCTGCGGTCGAGCAGCCTGTGCGGCAGCCAGGGCGTCGCCCGGGCCATCAGCATCTGTGCGGCAACGAAAGCGAGCACCAGGCCGCAGACCAGCGGGATCGGCGGCGGCATCGGCAGGCAGTTCGGCAGGCCAAGCAGCACGACCAGCAGCGCATAGGCCCGGTCCCGCAGCGCCGCCACGATGTCGCGGACAGCGACGCGCGGACCCGGCAGATGGGTGAGCGCGATCAGCAGTCCGGAAGTGCGCAAAGGGGAGGACAAGCAGGCTCGCCAGGCGATGAGCAGGGCCTGCGGCCTAGCATGCCCGCCGCCGGGCCAACAACCCCGCGGCGGCGCATGGCCGTTAGTGCAACGTCAGCACGCCGTTCACATTGACGATCTCGGCCGGGCGGATGAGGCGCGAATGCGCTACCGTGATCGAATGCAGCGGCCCCTCGAGCTCGCGCCGCCAGAAATCAAGGAATCTGTGCAGTTCCGGAAAGCGCGGCGCCAGATCGTATTCCTGCCAGATATAGCTCTGCAGGAAATCGGGGTGATCCGGCATCCGGTAGAGGATGGTGGCTGTCGTCAGCCCGTAGCCTGCCAATTGGCGGATGAAGTCCTGCGAGACCATGACCGATGCGCTCCTTGCCGAGAAGACGATGAGCCGGCTGTCATCAGGCTGCGCCGCTATGGTTAACAAACACTTGCGGGAAATTCCCCAACTGCCACACTCATGACATGTAGGGCGCCGTCCAGACGGACGGAAGGGGCGTTGGCGTGGCGTGGGGGGTCGCGAGCCGATCTGGCATGGTCGCGCGTGGGATCGGCGCGGCGATCACGCTCGCCTCCACCGCTGCGAGGGCCGACCCTGCCCTGATGGAACGCCCCCCGCTCTCGCTGGTGATCTTCGGCTCGCTCGAAGCGGACGCGAGCAAGACCTATGGTTCCGTCGGGTTCAAACGAGCCTTCGGCGCCTTTGGCGGGCTCGATGCCAGCGGCTTCCGATTCGGGATGAAGTGGGGAGCAAGCGCCGAGCCCGCCCATCGCAAGCCGAAGGAAGGCCGCCTCTACAGGACCGAGGCCCACACCTTGCTCGGCTATGAATGGCGGATCGGCGACAGTTATCTTTCCCTTTCTGCCGGGCCCGTGGCCGAGGCCGCCTATCGCGAGACGCGCCGGTATCTCAGCTTCGAGCATCGCAGGATGCTGCGCCTGCAGGCCGACCTCTGGTCGATCCCCGCCGAAAACTGGTTCCTTCAGGGCAGTGCCTATGCGGCTCTCGGCGATGATGGCCGCTATTGGGGCCGCCTCGCAGGCGGCCGGCGGCTGTTCGGCGAGCTCTATCTCGGCCCGGAGTTCGAGGCCTATCGCGAGCGCGACTATCACAAGCTGCGCCTCGGCCTGCATCTGAGCGGCCTGCGCCTGTTAGGCCTGGATTGGCGCCTCGCAGGTGGCGTCCAGAAGACGAGCGCCGAGAAGGCCGGCGGTTATGCCACGCTGGGGCTGCACTGGAAGCGGTGAGCGTTAGCGCGGCCCCTGCCCTGTCAGAGCCCGCAACGCTTCCGGCGTGTCGATATCGAGCGCGATAGCGGGATCGTCGAGCGCGATCTCCTCGACAGCGTCGCCGGCGGCATCGATGAGGCGGCGCGCGCCTTGGTCGCCATCGAGCTTGGCCACCTCTGGAAACAGCTTCCGGGCCAGCAGCACCGGATTGCCGCGCTGGCCGAGCAGGGTCGGCGCCACGGCGAGCGCGTCCGGTCGATCGGCGAAGGCCTGCGCCAGCCGGTCGATCACGGCGGCGGTGACGTTTGGCATGTCGCCGAGCGAGACGACGACGCCCGGCACCTCCGCCGGCAGCGCCGCGAGCCCCGCCTTGAGCGAGCCGGCGAGCCCCTCAGTGAAGGCCGGGTTGTGCACGAGGGTGACGTCGAGCCCGGCAAGCGCGGCGCGGACCTCGTCCTGCTGGTGGCCGGTGACGACGATCACCGGCGCGGCGCGCGAGGCGATCTGCGCCTCGACGGCATGGCGCACCAGCGGCTTGCCACGCACCTCCTGCAGCAGCTTGTTGCCGGCGCCCATCCGGGTCGAGCGACCGGCCGCGAGCACTATGCCGGCGACGGGAGCGGCCTCGCCATGGCCGGGCGCACGCGGCTGCGGCCGCGAGACGATCTCCATCAGGAGCCCGCCGACGCCCATCTTCTGGATCTCGGCGCGCGTCACCGGCACCTTGGCGAGGCTGCGCTGCAGCACCCAGTCGAAGCCGTTCTCCTTGGGCGATCGGGCGCAGCCCGGCGCGCCGATCACCGGCTTGCCGTCGAGCGTACCGATCATCAGCAGGTTGCCGGGATCGACCGGCATGCCGAGATGCTCGACGGTGCCGCCGGCTTCGACCAGCGCCTTCGGCACGACGTCGCGCCGATCGGTGATGGCGGACGCGCCGAAGACGACGACGATCTCAGCCGGCCCTGCCACCGCCTCGCGGATCGCCTGCGCCAGCGGCGGGCTTTCATGCGCAACGCGGGCATCGCGCTCGATCGCGGCGCGGGCCGGCTCGAGCCGCTCGGCCAGAGTCCGCAGGGTCTTGTCGACCACGCTCGTCTTGAGACCCGGCAGCAGCGTCGAGACCACCGCGACCGATTTCAGCCTGTATTCGGCGACCGAGATCGGCTTGTCGGCGCCAAGCCGCTCCAATGCCTCTTCGATGCGCTTTTCCGGCACGGCATAGGGGATGATCTTGACCGTGCCGACCATCTCGCCGGCAACGACCGGCTTCAGCGCCGGCAGGGTCGCGACCGTGATCGCCTCGTCGACGGCGTTCAGCGCATCGATCACGCCCGCATCGAGCTGCAGCACGCCCGCCGCCGCGGCGAACAGGTTGACCCGGCCGGTGAACGGCGCCTCGGTCACCACCGCCCGGCCGGCCAGCGCCCGAGCCAGTTGCTCGGCGGCGGCGTTCTCGTCGATGTCGCCGGTTTCGAGCTGCACGGCGACGATCTCGCTGAGGCCGGCAGCAGCGAGCTTGCGCGCATCCTCCTCGCCGATCGTCGCGCCCTTGCGCACAATCGCCTCGCCGGCGCGCACGGTATGGGCAGCGACCGCGCCGACAGCTTCAGCGATGGGAATGGGACCGAACTTCATCAGGCGTAGTCTCTCAAACCGGCTTGCGGCGCGGGCCGCGCAGGCCTTGCACGATCTCGCCGAGGATGGCGAGCGCGATCTCGGCCGGCGAGACCGCGCCGATATCGAGCCCGATCGGCGCATGGATGCGCTTCACATCGGCCTCGCCGAAGCCGGCAGCAGCGAGCCGCTCCAGCCGCTTGCCATGCGTCTTCCGGCTGCCGAGCGCTCCGATATAGAAGCAGTCGGAGCGAAGGGCCGCGATCAGCGCGGGATCGTCGATCTTCGGATCATGCGTCAGCGCGACGAAGGCAGTGTAGCCGTCGAACGGCACCTTTTGCAGCGCCTCCTCCGGCCATTCGGCCAGCAGTGTCACCTCCGGGAAGCGCTCCGGCGTGGCGAAGGCGGTGCGCGGGTCGATAACGGTGACGTCGAGATCGAGCATCTTGGCCATCGGCGCCAGCGCCTGCGAGATATGGACCGCACCGGTGACGACGATGCGCGGCGGCGGCGCCTGCACGGTCAGGAAATAGGCCTTGCCGTCGACCTCGACATTGCCGCTCTTGCCGCTGCGCAATTGCTTGTCGATGATCTCCGCCAGCGGATCGCCCGCAAGATCGACTTCCCTGACCAGGCGCTGCTCGCCCGAGCCAAGCTCGGTCACCAGCACGGTCGCGCGCCGGGCAGCGCGCTCGGCATTGAGCGTGGAGAGAAGCGCAAGATCCATGGCTCAGTTCCGGTCGAGCGCGATGCGGGCGCCGAGCCCGATCAGGATGGTGCCGCCGATCGCCCGAATCACACGCTGCGCGGCGCCGTTGGCTGCGACCTTCGCCTGCATGTAGGAGGCGGTCAGCACCGTCAGGATCGACGAGGAGGTGAAGAGCAGATTGACCACGACCCCGAGGATCAAGAACTGCGCCCAGAGCGGCAGGCTCGCCGACGGATCGACGAATTGCGGCAGGAAGGATACGAAGAAGATCGTCGTCTTCGGGTTGAGCAGCTCGACCGCGAGGCTGTCGGCAAGCGCACGCATCGGCGTGCGCGGCGCAACGTCCGCTGTCGCCTGCACTGGCGCGACGCGGCGGAAGAAGCTGATGCCGAGCCAGATCAGATAGGCCGCGCCGAGCAGCTTCATCGCCAGATAGAGCTCGGGCACATGCCGGAAGATCGCCGACAGGCCGAAGGCAGCGGCGAAGACATGGACATAATCAGCCAGGTGAACGCCGAGCACCGCCATGAAGCCGGCCTTGCGACCCCGCGACATGGTCTGGGCAGCGATGTAGAGCACCGCCGGCCCCGGAATATAGGCGAAGACGAGGGTCGCGAGGACGAGCGCAAAGAGGACTTCGATCGAGGCCATCGGGTCAACCCTTGTCGGTGGCGAGCTTGAGGCCAAGCCCGATCATCAGCGAGCCACCGAGCCAGCGCCCGAGCGCAAAGCCGGCACGGCTCGCCTTCATCGTCTTCATCACCAGGCTGGCGCCCAGCACGGTGATGAGATCGGCCGAGGAGAAGGCGAAATTGACGATGGTGCCGAGGATCAGGAACTGCGCCCAGACCGGCAGGGCCGCAGCAGGATCGACGAACTGCGGCAAGAGCGCGATGAAGAACAGCGCGACCTTCGGGTTCAGCACCTCGACGATGAAGGAATCGACCAGCGCGCGCCGGACCGTCTTGGCCGGCGCCGCGGCCTGCGCCTCACCGCCGAGCTTCGAGCGGATCATGCCGATGCCGAGCCAGACCAGATAGAGCGCGCCCACGATCTTCACCGCGACATAGAGCTCGGGCACGTGCTTGAACACGGCCGAGAGCCCGAAGGCCGCAGCGACGACATGGACGTAGCAGCCGAGATGGATGCCGAGCATCGCCATCAGCCCGGCCTTGCGGCCATGGGCGATGGTCTGCGCCGCCGTATAGAGCAGCGCCGGACCGGGGAAATAGGCGATGACCAGCGTCACGGTCGCGAAAGCGAGGAGCGTCTCCCAGGAGGCCATTAATCCGTTCCCTTAAGCCCGAACCGGCTCGACATAGACCTTAATGCGACCACCACAGGAGAGGCCGACCTGCCAAGCAGTCTCGTCGGCGACGCCGAATTCGAGCGTGCGCGGCTTGCCGTCGGCTATCACGTCGCCGGCCTCGGCGACGACCGCGCCCTCGACGCAGCCGCCGGAGACCGAGCCGAGGAAATTGCCCTCTCCATCGATGACGAGATGCGAGCCGACAGGCCGTGGGGCCGAGCCCCAGGTCTCGACCACGGTGGCGAGCGCGACGCCGCGCCCGGCCTTGGCCCAGGCCTCGGCGGTGGCGAGGATATCGGTATCGGTGCTGATCATGAGGGCCTCCCTCAGCCCTCATCATGAGGAGCCGCATAACGGCGTCTCGAAGGATGGTCCCAGTGATCTCTGGAGCATCCTTCAAAACGCGATCTGCGATCGCTCCTCAGGATGAGGGCTGGCTCTGGACAGATCATGACTCAACCCGCCTTCTTCAACCACTGGCGCGGATCGGTGACCTGCCGTGCGTCGGACGAAAGCGCGGCGCAGAGATCCGCCATCGCCGCGAGGTTGTGGATCGGCCGGAATTGGTCGACATGGGGCAGCATCGTCCGGATCCCGCTGGCGCGCGCCTCGAAGGCGTCATAGCGCAAGAGCGGGTTGAGCCAGGTCAGTTGCCGGCAGGAGCGGTGCAGACGGTCCATCTCGAAGGAAAGATCGGGTCCGAGATGCCGCTCCAGCCCATCGGTGAAGAGCAGCACCACCGCCCCGCCCGCCAGCACCCGGCGCGACCAGACCCGGTTGAAGGCATGCAGCGCCGAGGCGATGCGCGTTCCGCCCTCCCAGTCCGGCGCCGCCTTGCCGGCGAGCGCCAGCGCCTCGTCGGGATCGCGGGCGCGAAGCATGCGGGTGACATTGGTCAGGCGCGTGCCGAAGACGAAGGAATGCACGCGCCGACGCTGCTCGGTGATGGCGTGCAGGAAATGCAGGAAGATGCGCGAATACTCCGCCATCGAGCCGGAGATGTCGACGAGCGCGACAACAGGCGGATGGAGCTCGGCGCGCTCGCGGAAGGCGAGATCGATCGACGCGCCGCCGCCCCTGAGCGAGCGGCGGAAGGTGCGGCGCGGATCGATCCGCGCCCCGGCATGCGCCGCCTGAAAACGCCGTGTCGGCACGGCATCGTTGGGCAGCCTGAGCTCGGCGATGAGCTGGCGCGCTCTGGCGATCTCCGCCGCGCTCATCTGGGCGAAGTCGCGCGATTTCAGCGTCTCGCGCTCGGAGACGGTGAGCCGCGCGCTGAGCTCGGTCAATTCGACCGGCGGCTCCTCCTCGCGCGGCGGCGGGGTGAAGGCCTCGGCGACGCGCAACGCTCCCGCCTCCGGCTTCTGCGGCTCGCTATCGACCCGCGGTGTCACCGGCGACATCTGCGCCATCAGCTTCTCGATCAGCCCGCGCCGTCGCCAGAACAGCCGGAAGGCCTGGTCATAGACCGCTGAATCCTCATGCTTCTTCACGAAGATCGCATGCAGCGCCCAGTAGACGTCCTCGCGCCCGCCCAGCGCGCCATCGGCCAGCGCCTCGACCGCCTCGACCACTGCGCCCGGCCCGACGCGCAGGCCCGCGCCCCGCAAGGCGCGGGCGAAATAGGCGACGTTCTCGGGCAGCTTGCCAGTCAAGCCGCCGTCTCAGTCATGAACACCTTCTGAGCCACGACCCATTCGCCGTCGACCTTCAGGAAGGACAGAAGGTCGGTAAAATAGCGCGGCGGCATCTGGCACTTGACCTTGACCAATGCCATGGACGGTCCGACCAGATCGATCGCGAGGATATGGTCACCGCGCTCCAGCCCGGTCTCCCTCGGTGATTTGCGCCCCCGCACCGCTTCGAACCATTGCGCGCGCGGCACGACCTTGAGCTCGCCGTCGAGCGACTGGGTCAGCGCGCTGGTCGCGTGGAAGACCGAGGCGAGCTTGTCGACATCGCCCTCGTAGAGGCCGTCGAGATAGACCTGCGTCGCGACTTCGATCGCCTTGATGTCGTCGTTCATCGCTTGCTCCCCTCGTAGCGCGTCATGCTCGGGCTTGACCCGAGCATCTCGGAAACCAGTTTCATCCCGCCAGAGATTCTCGGGTCTGCGCTTTGCTGCGCCCGAGAATGACGGCGCGATTTCACGCCCGCGCCGCCTGCTTGGCCTGGTCGAGCAGTTCGCCGACCTTGGAGCCCTGCATCGCCTGGATGTCGTCCTGGTATTTCAGCAGCGCGCCCAGCGTATCGGAGACGATCGCCGGATCGAGCGCCACGGCGTCGAGCTCGACCAGCGCGCTCGCCCAGTCGAGCGTCTCGGCGACGCCCGGCGCCTTGAACAATTCCTCCTTGCGGATCGCCTGCACGAAGGAAACGACCTGCTTCGCCAGCTTGGCCGGCGCCGCCGGCGCCTTCGCCTTGAGGATGGCGAGCTCGCGGGCCGCGTCGGGATAACCGACCCAGTGATAAAGGCAGCGGCGCTTCAGCGCGTCATGGATCTCGCGCGTGCGGTTCGAGGTCAGGATCACGATCGGCGGCTCGGCGGCCTTGACGGTGCCGAGCTCGGGGATCGTCACCTGCGCATCGGCCAGCACTTCGAGCAGGAAGGCCTCGAAGGCCTCGTCGGTGCGGTCGAGTTCGTCGATCAGCAGGATCGGCGCACCGCCCTCCTGCGGCTCCAGCGCCTGCAAGAGCGGGCGCTTGACCAGATAGCGCTCGGAGAACAGGTCGCTCTCCAGCCGCTCGCGATCGCCGGCGACGCCGCCGGCCTCGGCGAGGCGGATCGCCATCATCTGGCCGGCATAGTTCCATTCGTAGACCGCCGAGGCGAGGTCGAGCCCCTCATAGCATTGCAGCCGGATCAGCCGGCGGCCGAGCGCGGCGGACAGCACCTTGGCGATCTCGGTCTTGCCGGTGCCAGCCTCGCCTTCGAGCAGTAGCGGCCGCTTCATCCTGAACGCCAGGAAGAGCACGGTCGCCAGCGCCCGGTCGGCGACATAGCCCTGCGCCTGGAGCATCGAGAGCGTGGCGTCGATCGAGGTCGGGAGGCGCGATGAGGTCAGCATGAGCAAGGTCTAGCGCGGCGGCGGAGAGGACGGAAGCGGCACCGATGCAGGGCGCTCTGCTGTCACGATCAGGACGGGATCGAAGCCTATCATCGCGGCCTCACGGAGAAGACGCCAATGACCACGCAGGATCTCGCCAATGGTTTCGTCGCCCTGCTGAAGGAAGGCAAGCACGAGGAGGCGGCCGCGGCCTATAATGCCGACGATATCGCCAGCTACGAGAACATGCCCGGGCCGATGTCGCAGAGCCATGGCAAGCAGGCGGTGAAGGGCAAGGGCGAATGGTGGACCGCCAATCACGAGGTGCACGAGTTCACCACGGCGGGCCCCTATCTCAACGGCGACCAGTTCGCCGTGCACTTCTATTTCGACGTCACCGTCAAGGAGAGCGGCGAGCGCCGCAAGATGCACGAGATCGGGCTCTATACGGTGAAGGACGGCAAGATCGCCGAGGAGCGGTTCTTCTATTGAGCCGCACCCGTCGTTCCCCGGCGAAGCGCAGCGCAGGCCCGAGAAACTCGTGACGAGAAGGCGCTGACCAGCGCCCTCTCCGGCCTGAGGACTAGCCGCTAGAACAGCCCCTCGATCTGGCCGTGCGCGTCGATATAGATGCGCTCCGCCGCCGGCTGGCGCGGCAGGCCGGGCATGGTCATGATGTCCCCGCAAATGGCGACGACGAAGCCGGCGCCGGCCGAGAGCCTAAGCTCGCGCACCGGCACGGTGTGGCCCGACGGCGCCCCGCGCAGCGTCGGATCGGCCGAGAAGGAATATTGCGTCTTCGCCACGCAGACAGGCAGGTTGCCGTAGCCGGCCGCCTCCAGCTCGGCGAAGCGGGCCGTCACCTTGGCATCCGTCGAGATGCCGGAGGCGCCGTAGACTTCGCGCGCGATCGTCTCGAGCTTCTGGCGCAGCGGCATCGCGTCCGGATAGAGCGGCGCGAAATCGGCCTCCCCGCTCTGCGTCAGCGCCGCGACCTTGGTTGCGAGCTCCTCGGTGCCGGCTCCGCCCTCGGCCCAGTGCCGGCAGATCACCGCCTCGACGCCGAGATGATTGCGGCAGAAATTCTGGATCAGTGCGTGCTCGGCGGCGGTGTCGCTGGTGAAATGATTGATCGCCACGATCGCCGGCACGCCGAACTTCCTGATGTTCTCGACATGGCGTGCGAGATTGGAGAGGCCCGCCTCCAGCGCCTTGAGGTTCTCGCTGCCGAGCATGTCGCGGGCGACCCCGCCATGCATCTTCAGCGCCCGCACGGTCGCGACCACCACCGCGACATCCGGCTTCAGGCCCGCCTTGCGGCATTTGATGTCGAAGAACTTCTCGGCTCCGAGATCGGCGCCGAAGCCCGCCTCGGTCACGACATAGTCGGCGAGCTTCAGCGCGGCGCGCGTCGCGATCACCGAATTGCAGCCATGGGCGATGTTGGCGAAGGGCCCGCCATGAACGAAGGCGGGCGTGCCCTCCAGCGTCTGCACCAGGTTCGGCATCAGCGCATCGCGCAGCAGTACGGTCATTGCGCCCTGGGCGTTGAGCTCGGCCGCCGTGACCGGGCGCTTGCTGCGCGTGCGGCCGATGACGATACGGCCGAGCCGCTCCTCCAGATCGGTAAGGTCCTTGGCCAGGCAGAAGATCGCCATCACCTCGGAGGCGACGGTGATGTCGAAGCCGTCCTCGCGCGGGAAGCCGTTGCTCGCCCCGCCGAGCGAGGAGACGATCGCGCGCAGCGCCCGGTCGTTCATGTCGACCACGCGCCGCCAGGCGATGTGGCGCTCGTCGAGGTCGAGCCCGTTGCCCCAGTAAATGTGGTTGTCGAGCATCGCCGCCAGCAGGTTGTGGGCGCTGGTGATGGCGTGGAAATCGCCGGTGAAATGCAGGTTGATCTGTTCCATCGGCACGACCTGGGCATAGCCGCCGCCGGCCGCGCCACCCTTCTGGCCGAAGCAGGGGCCGAGCGAGGGCTCGCGCAGCGCGATCATCGTGCGTTTGCCCAGGCGCTTCAGCCCGTCGCCGAGACCGACCGTCGTCGTGGTCTTGCCCTCGCCGGCCGGCGTCGGGCTGATCGCCGTAACAAGGATCAGCTTGCCGTCCGGTTTTTCGGCGAAACCCGGAATCGCGCCGGTGTCGACCTTGGCGATATACTTGCCATAGGGATGCAGCGCCGCATCAGGGATGCCGGCCGTCTCGGCAATGGCGCCGATCAGCTGCAGGGTCGCCGCACGGGCGATCTCGATATCGGTCGGCATCTCGTCCCTCAGCGCTTGCTCTAACGGGACGCCTTCAGCGGTCGATTCCCTCGGGCGCGACTATTGCCGAAAAATCATGGCCTGCGCCAGCCAGCGCCCGGTACTGCCCAAGAAAACGGGCTCCCGCACGAGGCGAAAGCCCGCCTTCCGAGGCTAATTCGGCATCAGAACGTGCTGAAGCGGTAATTCAAGCCGGCGCGCACGATATGGCCGGTATTCTCGAAGCGCGAGACATAGGAGCCGCCGGCCGGTCCGACCGGCTGCAGGTTGACTGGAACCTTGCGCTTGCCGAGATCGTAATAAAGGTACTCGGCCTTGACCGAGAGATTGTTGGTGAAGGCGTATTCGAGACCGCCGCCGACCGTCCAGCCGATCTCGACATCGTCCCGGCTGCCGATGTAGTCGATCTGGCCGGGGACTGCGGCACTGAAGAAGGTCGCGCTGTTCTTGACGTCGCCATACGCAAGACCGCCGGTGGCGAACACCAGCAGGCGATCGAAGGCGTAACCGGCCCTCAGGCGCACCGTGCCGAAATACTCCATCTCCTGCCGGAAGCTGGAGAGCGCATTGGTCGTGCCGAGGAAGGTCTCGCGCTTCTTCAGGTCCGTGTAGGAAAAGTCGGCCTCCACGCCGAGCACGATCTGCCCGATCTGGTAATTGTAGCCGATCTGCGCGCCACCGATGAAGCCGGTGTCGCTTGCCGACTGGCTCGGCGGGCGACGCGAGAAGGCGACGTTGGCGATGGTGTTCGCTGCGGTCCCCGCCGTGGTGATGTCGTTATCGGTGAACACCGCGCCAGCATGGACACCGGCATAGAAGCCGGTCCAGGTGAAGATCGGTGCGATCGGCGCCATGATCGGCCCCTTCCGCGAAGGCAGGTCGGCGGCGAGCGCCGTGCCTGAAAGGCCCGCGATCACAAGCGCTGCAAGAATTCCAGTCCTGATCATTGAAAGCTCCGGTCGTCGCCACGTGGCAGTTCATGCTACGCGGCTGTCAACCCCCCGGATGCAGCATGGTCGAAATTGCGAAATGAGCGATGAAAACCGCCGTCACGGCTTCGTGAACCATCCTGATTTTGCCGGAGAGGTGCCGATGGGACACAGTCCCGCTGGAGGATCGCCTCGTGAGCCACCGGTCGCCTGATCGCCGCAACGTCATCAGCCTGCTGTCCGCTGCCGGCCTGGCTGCGCTGACCCGGCCCGAGGCCACTTTCGCCCAAGGCGCCGAGTTGCCGCCGACCCCATCTTGCGAGGCGCATGCCACCACGACCCCGCGCCAGACCGAGGGCCCCTTCTTCACACCGTCCTCGCCGCAACGCGCCGATCTGCGGGATGACGGCGGCGGCACCCTGCTGGTGCTGAGCGGCTTCGTGCTGACGCGGCAGTGCCGTCCGGTGCCCGGCGCACTGCTCGACTTCTGGCATGCCGACACGTCCGGGCAATACGACAATCGCGGCTTCCGCTTCCGCGGTCACCTCTTCGCCGACCAGCAGGGCCGCTACCAATTCATCACGCGGGCGCCGGGGCTCTATACCGGCCGCACCCGCCATCTCCATGTGAAGGTGCGCGCGGGTGGGCAGAGCCCCGTACTGACGACCCAGCTCTACTTCCCAGACGAACCCGGCAACCGCCGCGACGGCCTGTTCGACCAGAAGCTGCTGATGACTCTTCGACCGGCCGAAGGCGGTCAGCTCGGCCGCTTCGACTTCGTGCTAGCTGGATAGCCGCTACAGCCGCGCCTGCGGATCAGGATGACCGTCGATCCGCATCTGGAACAGGAAATAGGTCGGCGAGCAGAAGCCGTAATCCCTGACCGTCGTGGTTGCGCCCGGCACGTCGTCCGGGATCGCTTGGCACATGTAGTCCTCGCGGCAGAAGCTGGTGGTGCTGCAGGTGCCGCGATTGCCGCGCGTCACCGCCTTCGACAGGCAATCGTCGAAGCGGTTGGTCGCGACGCAGTCGTCGAAGGCCTTTCCGCCGGCGAGCCCGCAGATTTCGTCCGGCACCTTGCCATTGGCGAAGCCCGCGAAGTTGCGATCAGCCGGCGTGCACTGGCGATAGGCCATCCCGGCGGGAACGCCGATCTTGGCCGGCCGGCAGTTGAAGGCGGTCTGCGAAAAGCCTGTGGCGAAGGCGCCGAACTGCCCGGTCTTGCGGTAGCGGTCGAGATAGGGCTTGCCGACGGCCGTGGTGATCGCACCGGTCAGGCAAGGCTGGCCGGAGAAGTTTCGGGCCTCGTCCAGACGCAGGCACTGGCCGAGCTCGATCCCGACAGCCTTGCTCTCGACCAGCGGCTTACAGGCCGAGCCCGCCGCGCAGTTCCAGCCCTCGCCGAATGCTTTCGCGCTCTCGCCGGTCAGGCAGGGCATGGTCAGCGCTGCTAGCCGATAGGCGAAGCTTCGCTCCTTTTGCCAATTCGCCGGCGGCGCAAAGGATGGCGGCCGGTAGCGCTCCGGCTCCTCGCCATCAGCGACGGCTGCGACATAGGCGGCGCGGCGAAAACCTTCGGCATAGAAGTGCGGGGAGATGCCGGTCTTGATCCGGTTCAGCGTCGAGGTCGAGCTATCGTCGAGCCCGAACATGTGGAAGCCGGCAGTGGCACCGGCCTGATGGCAACCCATGCAGGAGCCGTTGTCGAGCCGCTCCAGCAGCGCCTTCTCGTTGCGCACCAGCCGGGCCGCGCCGAAATCGAGCCCCGTCAACGCGCTGGCCGGCAGAGCCTCTGTAAAGGGGTGATTGGCCAATCGGGCACTGCCGAAGGTCGAATAGGAGATCGCCTTCGTCGCCAGGAAACGCTCGGGCAGCTGATAGACGCCCCGGTCGATCGCCGGGAGATTGCTCCTGACATAGTCGATCAGCTCCTGCCGGAGCGCAGCATCGCTCTTCAGCCTCGCCACATCCGGCGTGTTCTCCAGCGGCTTGGGCTTGAGCGTCAGAACGCCCTCGTTGCGAGACGCAGCGAAGACACGCTGCAGATAGGCGGCCTGCCCGCCGAACTCGGTCTCCATGCCGGACGGGAAGCGCACGATCTGGGCATTGACCTCGACCTGCTTCAGGCTGATCCGCTCCTTGGCCAGTGGCCCACTGGCGAGCTGCCGAGCCAGCGCAGCCGGGTCGCCTCCAGGCGCGATCGACCAGCCCTGCGCAGTCTCACGGCAGGAGCCGCCCTCGCCTGCCTTGGCACTGAAGACCGCGTTGAGCGTGAACGGCAGGCGCGAGGCCAGCCGGCGCTGCAGCTTCGCATCGTCAAAGGCATAGGCGAGCCGGTAGATCAGGCGCACCTCACCGCAGCCGGCCTCGCCGGAGAGCGCCGCGAAGTCCCGCCGGTCGAGCCGGTTGACCACGGCGGTCAGTTGGAACCGCGCGATCGGCGAGCGCAGCCAGCGCAGATCGATGACCCGGCCGACATTGCCGTCGGTCACCTCATACAGCCTGCGGCCATTGGCCAGCATCTCGGCCCGCAGCGCCGTGACATCCTCGTCGACCTGGCCAGCGATGGTGCGGAACGCGCCACTGCCCTTGGCGAGTTCGGCCGTGCTATCGGCCCGCCCGCCGCCCAGAACATCGGACAGCGCATAGCCTGTCGCTTCGAGGCGCCGCAGCGTCGCGACATCCTGGACGTCGAGGAGGGGCTCGAGCGCGACGGCCGGAAGGCTCGCAGCCGCCCAAAGCAATATGGCCAGACCAAGCCCGCGCCAACCAGCCCCCCGCATGGCGTCCGTCTCCGGCCGATTCGCGCCACCTTGCGCGAGGGAAGGATAGCGCCGGGCCTGCCAGCGTCCAGCTGGAGCCGATTGCGGCTGGCTGCCGGACCGTCAAGCCGATGCGCGTGTCTCGCGCAGGGCACGCGCCTTGCGCGCCAGCTCCTCGAACTCCGCCCGCATCTCCTCGAGCTTGTCCTCGTCGAGCTCCTCGAGATCGAGCAGTTCCTCGCGAGCGCCTTCAAGCTTATTGATCAGCTCGTCGAGCTTGATCTGCATCGCCGCCGTATCGCGGTTCTGGCTGTTCTGGATGATGAACACCATCAGGAAGGTGACGATCGTCGTCGAGGTGTTGATCACCAATTGCCAGGTGTCGTTGAAGCCGAAGAAAGGGCCCGAGATGGCCCATACCACGATGATGGCGAGCGCGATGAAGAAGGTCTGCGGCTTGCCGGCCCAATGCGCCGTCGCCTGCGACAGCCGGGTGAAGAAGGACCGCTTTCCCGGCGATGCGATCTTCGATGTCATGATGGCCTCCGGGTGAGCCTGCACCGATCAACCCCGATCGCGTGCAGGCGTTCCCGAAGGACGAGATCGCTGGCTCAGTAGACCACGACCGAGCGGATCGACTTGCCCTCGTGCATCAGGTCGAAGCCGTGATTGATCTCGTCGAGCGAGAGCTTGTGGGTGATCAGATCGTCGATGTTGATCTTCCCTTCCATGTACCAGTCGACGATCTTCGGCACGTCGGTGCGGCCCCGCGCCCCGCCGAAGGCAGTGCCCTTCCAGACGCGGCCGGTGACCAGCTGGAACGGCCGGGTGGCAATCTCCTTGCCGGCCTCGGCGACGCCGATGATGATCGACTCGCCCCAGCCGCGATGGCAGCACTCCAGCGCCTGGCGCATCACATTGGTGTTGCCGGTGGCGTCGAACGAGAAATCGGCGCCGCCGCCGGTCAGGTCGACGATCGCCTGCACCACCTTGTCGTTGCCGATCTCGGCCGGGTTGATGAAGTCGGTCATGCCGAATTTTTCGGCCATGGCGCGCTTGGCCGGGTTGATGTCGACGCCGATGATCTTGTCGGCGCCGACCATGCGGGCGCCCTGGATCACGTTGAGGCCGATGCCGCCGAGGCCGAAGACGACGACGTTCGCGCCCGGCCAGACCTTGGCGGTGTAGATCACCGCGCCGATGCCGGTGGTCACGCCGCAGCCGATATAGCAGATCTTGTCGAAGGGCGCGTCCTCGCGGACTTTGGCGAGCGCGATCTCGGGCAGGACGGTGAAGTTCGCGAAGGTCGAGCAGCCCATATAATGGAAGACCTCGCCGCCATCGCAGGAGAAGCGCGAGGTGCCGTCCGGCATCAGCCCCTGCCCCTGCGTGGCGCGGATCGAGGTGCAGAGATTAGTCCGGCGCGACAGGCAGGACTTACAGCTGCGGCATTCCGGGGTGTAGAGCGGGATGACATGGTCGCCGGGCTTCAGCGTCGTCACGCCCGCTCCGACCTCGCGCACGATGCCGGCGCCCTCATGGCCGAGGATCGCCGGGAACTTGCCCTCGGAATCCATGCCCGACAGCGTGTAGGCGTCGGTATGGCAGATGCCGGTCGCCATCACCTCGACCAGCACCTCGCCGGCCTTCGGCCCGCCGATCTCAATGGTCTCGATCGTCAGCGGCTTGCCAGCTTCCCAGGCCACGGCGGCACGTGTCTTCATCTCAAAACCCTCCTTCAGAGCGTTGCCCGCGCCTATTTCAGATAGGTTCGCAGCATCCGTATGATTCCGTCGAGCTCGGCTTCGGGTTCGAAACCGGCCTCTTCCTCGCCGCGAGGTCCGTTTCCCAGCGCAAGACCGAAGGTCTCGCGCAAGTGGCTTTCCAGAACCTCGGCCATCAGCCCGTTGGCAGCCCCGCGCAGCGCCGCGATCTGCTGCAGCAGCGCGCTGCAATCCACGCCCGACTCGACCGCGCGCTCCAGCGCCTCCGCCTGGCCCCTGATCCGGCGCAGGCGGGAGATGGCGCGCTTCTTCTCGTCCGGACTATGCGGCATGGCCTGTCATGCCATAGGGCTAGGATACTCCATGGGAGTATGTCAACCGAAGGCTGCCAAGCGGGGCTGCCGAGGTCGCCGTGACATCGCGTTCACTGTGCGACGGCCAATGCAGCCCCAGAACGGAAAAGCCGCGCGAGCTGGGCTCGCGCGGCCATTCGATCGGATATGTCGAGTGGTCAGTACTTGCGGACGACCGGGGCCGGTGCGTAGATCGGCTGCTCCTTCGGGCCGCAGCAATCGGGGTCGCCGAAGTTCCAGCGCATGCCGATCTTGATGTCGTGGCTGTCGATTTCCTTCGCCTTCAATGGACCGTAGCTTTCGGCAAGGTAGGCGTTCTGGATGCGCCCGGACTGCGCATCTCCGAGGTTGAGATAGCGGTATCCCACCTCGAGAGTGAGGTTCTTGTTCACCTCGTAGCCCACGCCGGCCATCAGCGCCCAGGCAACACCCGATTTCGTGCCGTTGGAAGCCGTGCCGAGCGTCGGGCCATACAAGGCGCCGTTGAGTATGCCCTGGTCCGTCAGGCCGGTGATGCGGTTGGACGCGTAACCGATGCCCGCGCCGATATAGGGCGTCAGGCAATTCCAGGTGCCGAGGTCGACATAGGCGTTGAACAGGGCGACCATCGAGGACAGATTGCCCTTGTAGGTATTGTTAAGCTGCGCGATGCCGCCATTCGCTGCGAAGGTGACACGATCGGTCACGCCGATCTGGCCGGCCCCGCGATACTCGAAGGTGCCGTCGACCCTGAACCAGTTGTTGAAGCGATAGCCAACGCCGACACCGGCGAAGAAGGCTGCATTATCTGTCTGGGCGAAGAATTGGCCCGACTCGATCGCGCCCGCGGCCTCCTGACTATACTTGCCAACGGTCTGGTAGCCGACGCCGACATCGCCGCGCAGATAGATGCCCGAGGAGATCGTGCCGCGCAGCTCCGGCGGCGGAGGAACGGGCTGAGCGACCGGAAAATCTGCGGCGCTGGCGATGGCGGATGCGCTGACGGCCATGGCGCCTGCGAGCGCGAGGGTTTTCAGGCTGCCCATGGCAGGTCCCTTCGAGTTTGCACGCAACCGAACTCAAGTGCGCGCGAGTTACCGATGGGGAAACCTTGCCATGGATTTCTTAAACGACACTTAACCCTAAAAACTAACCCTAGCGATGCGTAAACGCCTGCTTTTCAGCTGCCAGACGTCGGTTCCGCGGAGACGTTCGATCGGGCTGGTCGCGCCGCTTCCTGGGGCCGTTTGGAAACTCACGGCCCTCGTCCTGAGGAGCGGCGACGCGGTGTCTCGAAGGACGCTCCAGATGACTCCGGAACCTCCTGGAACATCCTTCGAGACGCGATCTGCGATCGCTCCTCAGGATGAGGGTTGAAGGATTTCTCAAACGGGCGCTCAGCAACGCCCCATGATTCCGGCCACGACAAAGCGGAGCCGGAACGACGGCGCGGCAACTCGGGCTGAATGCGCTCAGGCCGCCGCCTTGGTCACCGCCTCGACCACCTCGTCGACGGCGCGCATGACGAGATCGCGGTCGTCGCCCTCGGCCATGACGCGGATCAACGGCTCGGTCCCGGAGGGACGGATCACCAGTCGCCCGCTCTCGCCGAGCAATTGCTCGGCCGCCTTGATCGCGCTGACCACCGGCTTCTCCTCCAGCGGCCGCCCCTGCTTGTAGCGGACGTTCTTGAGAATCTGCGGCAGCGGCTCGAAGCAATGGCAGACCTCGGAGACCGGCTTCTCTTGTCGCTTGACCACGGCAAGGAGCTGCAGCGCCGCGACAAGCCCGTCGCCGGTCGTGCCGTAGTCGGAGAGGATGATGTGGCCGGACTGCTCGCCGCCGAGGTTGAAGCCGTTGGCGCGCATGTGTTCGAGCACGTAGCGATCGCCGACTGCGGTGCGCGCCATCGACAGGCCCAAGCCAGCCAGATAGCGCTCGAGTCCGAGATTGGACATCACGGTAGAAACGATTCCCGGCGCCGAGAGCCGGCCGTCCTCCTGCCAGCTGCGCGCGATCACGCCCATCAGCTGGTCGCCATCGACGATCTGGCCGTGCTCATCGACGATCAGGACGCGATCGGCGTCGCCGTCGAGCGCGATACCGAGATCGGCGCGCAGCTCGCGTACCTTGCTCACCAGCGTCTCTGGCTTGGTCGAACCGACATCCTTGTTGATGTTGAAACCGTCAGGCTCGTCGCCGATGGTGATGACCTCGGCACCCAGTTCCCAGAGCGCTTCGGGGGCAACCTTGTAGGCGGCGCCATTGGCGCAATCGAGCACGATGCGCAGGCCGTCGAGGCCGAGGTTGCGCGGCAATGTGCGCTTGGCGAACTCGATATAGCGGGCATGAGCGCTCTCGACGCGCTTGGCGCGGCCGAGCAGCGCCGAGGGCGAGAGCTGCTTGCCGAGATCGGAATCGATCAGCCGGGTGATCTCCGCCTCGACCTCGTCATTGAGCTTGTAGCCATCCGGCCCGAACAGCTTGATGCCGTTGTCCTCGTAGGGGTTGTGCGAGGCCGAGATCATGACGCCGAGATCGGCGCGCATCGAGCGGGTCAGCATCGCCACCGCCGGCGTCGGCATCGGGCCGAGCAGCAGCACGTCCATGCCGACCGAGGTGAAGCCCGCGACCAGCGCGTTCTCGATCATGTAGCCGGAGAGCCGCGTGTCCTTGCCGATCACCACACGATGACGGTGCTCGCCGCGACGGAAGGCGATGCCGGTCGCCTGCCCCACCCGCAGCGCCAGATCGGGCGTGATCACGCCGTTGGCGCGCCCACGGATGCCATCGGTGCCGAAATATTTGCGTGTCATCAGGTCGCCCTCGGAACCCTGTCCGAATTGTTGCTTTTCTCAGCTCATACAGGCTCTTCGCCTGCTCAGCTTCTCACAAATTGTGTCGGACCGTATCCGTCAAGCATCGGTAGCGCCGTCCGGCGTGAATTGCGGGGACAGGCCAACAGAAAGGGCGGCCCGAAGGCCGCCCTCGCCGATTTTGACGGTCTCGAATCCGCTCAGGCCTGCGGCTGCGGCTCGAGCCCCGCATCGGGCTCGTCGCGCTTGCGGCCCTTGCCGGTGCTCGGCACGGCCGGGCCGCGCGGGGCGTGCGGCGTGTCGGCGTCGTCGCGCGCGGGGCGCTTGCCGGCGATCAGGTCGCGGATCTCGTCGCCGGTCAGCGTCTCGTATTCGAGGAGCGCCTCGGCCACCGCGACGAACTCGTCATGGTGCTTGGTCAGGATTTCCTTGGCGCTGACATAGCCCTCGTTGACAAGGCGGCGGACCTCGCTGTCGATCTTCTGCGCGGTCGCCTCCGACAGGCTCTGGCTGCGTCCCATCGACATGCCGAGGAAGACCTCCTCCTGCTGATCGCCATAGGCGACGAGGCCGAGCTCGTCGGAATAGCCCATCTGGGTGACCATGGCCTTGGCCATCTTGGTCGCCTGCTGGATGTCGCCAGTGGCACCGGAGGTGATGTTCTCCTTGCCGAAGGTGATCTCCTCCGCCACGCGCCCGCCCATGGCGACCGCGAGCTGCGAGGTGAACTCCTTGAACTTCATCGAGTAGCGATCACCCTCGGGCAGGAACTTGACCATGCCGAGCGCTCGGCCGCGCGGGATGATCGTCGCCTTGTGGACGGGGATGCCGGCCGGGACATAGAGGCCGACGATGGCATGGCCGGCCTCGTGATAGGCGGTCAGCTTCTTCTCTTCCTCGGACATCGCCATCGATTTGCGCTCGGCGCCCATCATGACCTTGTCTTTGGCGTCCTCGAACTCGGCGTGGGTGACCATGCGCTTGCCGCGGCGGGCCGCGAGCAGGGCGCCCTCGTTGACGAGGTTCATCAGGTCGGCGCCGGAGAAGCCGGGCGTGCCGCGGGCCAGCACCTTGAGATCGACGTCCGGAGCGAGCGGCACCTTGCGCACATGCACGCGCAGGATCTTCTCGCGGCCGGCGACGTCCGGATTAGGCACGACGATCTGGCGATCGAAGCGGCCGGGACGCAGCAGCGCCGGGTCGAGCACGTCGGGCCGGTTGGTCGCGGCGATGATGATCACGCCCTCGTTCGGCTCGAAGCCGTCCATCTCGACCAGCAGCTGGTTGAGGGTCTGCTCGCGCTCGTCATTGCCGCCGCCGAGGCCGGCGCCGCGATGACGACCGACTGCGTCGATTTCGTCGATGAAGATGATGCAGGGCGCGTTCTTCTTGGCCTGCTCGAACATGTCGCGCACGCGGCTAGCGCCGACGCCGACGAACATCTCGACGAAATCAGAACCCGAGATCGTGAAGAACGGCACGTTCGCCTCGCCGGCGACGGCGCGCGCGGTCAAGGTCTTGCCGGTGCCGGGAGGGCCGACCAGCAACACGCCGCGCGGGATGCGGCCGCCCAGGCGCTGGAACTTCTGCGGATCGCGCAGGAACTCGACGATCTCCTGCAGGTCTTCCTTGGCCTCGTCGATGCCGGCGACGTCCTCGAAGGTGACGCGGCCATGTGCCTCGGTCAGGAGCTTGGCCTTCGACTTGCCGAAGCCCATCGCCCGGCCGGCGCCGTTCTGCATCTGGCGGGACATGAAGATCCACAGGCCGATGAAGATCACAAAGGGCAGCGAATTGACCAGCAGCGCCATGAACCACGGCGTGCCTTCCGACGGCGCGCGGGCCGAGACCTGCACGCCCTTCTGCGCCAGCGTCTTCAGCAGCGCCGGATCGCCATAGGGCGCATAGGTAACGAAGCTGCGCCCATCCGAGAAGGTGCCGGTGATCTCCTGGCCCGACACCACCACATTGGCGATACGACCGGCTTCGGATTCGTTGATCAGCTGGCTGTAGGGAATTTCATTGGTGCTGGCGCGCTGGCTCGGGCTCTGGAACAGGGTGACCAGCGCCAGAACCAGCAGGAAGATCACCACCCAGAGGGCGAAATTGCGGAAGTTCGGATTCATCAGGGTTCCGATCCGCTCGCCGACGGAATTGCCGCGCGAGCCTGTGGTTTTCGCTGTCTAATCTAGGGCCGCCATGCCCCCTTGCCAAGGGAAGCCTGCCCCTTCTTCTGGTTATACCGTCGCAGGGTGAACTCCTCGGCTCCTCCTGCCTTCGCGCGCGAGCGTCAAAACGCCGTCGCCGGCCAGCGACAGGCGGAAACCGCCGAGCGTGCGTCGCAGCGCCCTGCCCTCGCGCGCCGCCGCGATCAGGGCCTGTGCGCAATCCTCGAGCCGCGCCAGACGCAAGGGCACCTCGGCCTGCGCGTCGCCGTCCTGAGCTGCCGCGAGCGCGAGCGCCAAGCCCCGGATGACGATCTCCTCAGGCTCCTGGCAGAGCCGGGCAAAATCGAACCGGAGCTGGTCCGCTTCGCTGCCGGCCGGCAGCGCCGCCAGGGCCCGCACCGCCAGCATGTCCAGGGCCTCGTCGGACCGCGCCAGTCTGCGAGCAAGCTGTCCGAGACGTCCTGCTGTCAATCCGGCATCGGCCAATCCCGGCAGCAGCTTGCGCCAACGGATGCGGGCAAAGCGCGGATCGTCATTGTACGGGTCGCGCACGAAGGAAAGTCCCCGCGCCTGGCACGTCGCGACGAGTCGTGACTTCTCGATCCCAAGCAGCGGCCGTGCCAGCACGATCCCGTTCACGGCGCTGCGCAGCGCCATGCCTGCGAGGCCGGTGAGGCCGGAGCCGGCGGCCATGCGCATCAACATGGTCTCAGCTTGATCATCGGCGGTATGGGCGGTGACGACCGCCGTCGCACCAAACGCCCTCGCCTCCTCCGCCAGTAGGCCGTAGCGCGCGGTGCGCGCCTTCTCCTGCAGCGCGCTCTGCGGCTTGTCCCCGAGCCAGCGCCTCGTGCGGTGCTCGACGCCGAGCCGGGCGGAAAGTGCACCGACCATCGCCGCCTCCTGCGCCGCCTCGGGCCGCAAGCCATGATCGACCGTGACCGCCAGAAGACGCGCACGCCCCTGGCCGGCCCATTCGGCCAGCAGCGCGAGGAGAGCGACGGAATCGGGCCCGCCGGATACGGCGACGATCAGCGCCTCCTCGCTGGCAAGCGACCGGAACAGGACGGCGGCATCCGCTGCCGCCAGGGGCTGGGAGGCGGATTGTTCTGCCGGCAGCGCGGTCAAGCGCAGCGGGCGCGCTGCCGCTCGCGCTCGACGCCCTGGCGCACCGCGTTCGAGGCACCGGGATAGTCGACGCCGACCTTGGCATAGGTGGCGCAGGCCTGGTCGCGCGCACCGAGCCCGTTCAGGGACATGCCGAGCTTGAGCAGGCTGTCGGCGCCCTTGCCGGCCTTCGGAAACTCGCGCGAGATCTTCAGAAATTGCTCGGCCGCCTCGCGATAGCGCCGGCGCTGGAAATAGCTCTCGCCGAGCCAGAAGGTCGCATCGGCCGCCAGGCGGTCGCGCGGATAGCTCTGCAGGAACTCGCGGAAGCTCATCTCGGCGCGCTCGTATTCCTTGCGCAGCACATGGGCATAGGCGAGATCGTAGAGTTCGCGCGGGCTGCCCGCCTGCCCCGTCGCCGCGACGCTGGGACCGCGCGGCGTCGCCGGCGGCAGCGCGCCGTCCGGCACGGGACGACCGACGCTGGACAGGTCCATCGGGCCCTGCCCCTGATCGCCGGCGAATTCCTCGTCGATGATCTGGCCGAGCTGGCGCGGCCCACCGGCTGCTCCCGGCTGGGCAGCGGGATCGAAGGCATCGCCACGGCGCTCGCGTCCGGGTGCCGCGGGAGGAGCCGGAGGATTGGCCGGACGGGTCGCCTGCGGTGCCGGTGCGGCGCCGCCACGCTGGCCGCCGCGCTCCGAGAAGCGGAAATCGACATCTTCCTGCATCTTGCGCAGCTGTTCGGTCAGGCGCCGGTTCTCGAACTGCAATTGCTCGATCTGCCCGGAGAGCTGGCGCAACTGGTTCTCGAGCCGGCTCGTGCGCACCACGAGGTCGGCAGCATCCTGCGCGGCGGCAGGCTGGGTCAGCCCGATCGCGAGAAGCGAAAAACCGGCGAGCAGAGCATGCCGCAGCAGGGGCCGCTTCCGGCCCGGAATGGAGATCATCGCAATCGTCATTTCAAGCAAACCGCATCGCCCCGGAGATCAAAGCTATCACACGCGAATACCGCGGCCAAAATATGGAAAAGCCGGCGCTTTCCTTGCGGTAAGCGCCGGCTTCGTCAAGCCTTTATCGAGCGGCTGGATCAGACGCCGCCAGCGCCGTCGAGCACCGTCACCGCGCGGCGGTTCTGCGACCAGCAGGAGATGTCGTTGCAGACCGCGACCGGCCGCTCCTTGCCGTAGGAGATGGTGCGGATTCGGTTGCCGGGGATGCCGCGCGAAGCCAGGTAGTCGCGCACCGTCTGGGCGCGGCGGGCGCCAAGCGAGTAGTTGTATTCGCGGGTGCCGCGCTCGTCGGCATGGCCTTCGATGGTGAAGGTGTAGCGCGGATAGCGCTGCAGCCATCCCGACTGCTTGTCGAGGGTCGCGACCGCGGTCGGCGTCAGATCGGTCGAGTCGGTCTCGAAGAAGACGCGATCGCCGACGTTCACGACGAAGTCCTGGGCGCTGCCCGGGGTGGCGGCGCCGCCGGCGCCGAAGCCGTCGGCATTCTGGTCCTTGGCGCAGGCGCCGAGAGCGAGCGCGCCCATCAGGGCGGCAGCGAGGCGCACCGTGCGGGCGCTGGCGGCGAAGGAGGCGAGCATGTCAATTCTCTCCGAATGTCGGGCGCGGAGCGCGCCGGGCGGCGTCACGCGTTATCCCAATCAATGATGTGTCAACCTAAACGAGACCTTGCCAGAACAAGGCGAAGTGGCGGCATTGCGGCGTATGGTTAACCAAATGTGGCCGGGCGCTCTGACGTCAGGCTATGTTGCATTCCTGCATCAGCGCGCGGCGGTGAGCAGCGGCGACCAGGTCGGATCGGAGGCGAAGGACGGCGTCGGCACCGGCACTTCGACCCGGCCGGTGATGTCGACCATGTACAATTTGCCGCCGGACTGCCCGCCGGGATCGCGGAAGAACATGATGTACTGACCGTTCGGGGCCCAGTTCGGCGCTTCGTTGTGAAAGCTTTCGGTCAGGATGCGCTCGCCCGAGCCGTCAGGCTTCATCACGCCGATGGCGAAGGTGCCGCCGCCCTGCCGGGTGAAGGCGATGAGGTCGCCGCGCGGCGACCAGGAGGGCTGCGAATAGGAGCCCTGGCCGAAGGAGATGCGCTTGCCCTCGCCGCCGCCGGCGCCCATGACATAAAGCTGCTGCGAGCCGCCGCGGTCGCTCTCGAAGACGATCTGCGATCCATCGGGCGCGTAGGAAGGCGAAGTGTCGATCGCCGAGGTCGAGGTCAGACGCTGCGTGGTGCGCGAGCCGATGTCGATCGCATAGAGATTGGCATTGCCGCCCTGCTGCAGGCTGAGAGCGATCCGGGCACCGTTGGGCGAGAAGCGCGGGCTCGTGGTCATGTCGGGGAAGTTGCCGACGACCTGGCGCTGGCCGGTCTCGATGTTGAGCACATGCACGCGCGGCTGCTCGCCGGTGCGCTGCGCCATATAGGTCACTTCCTGGGCCACCGGCGAATAGCGCGGCGTCACCACCGAGGTCTCGCCGCCGGTCAGGTAGCGCACATTGGCGCCGTCCTGATCCATGATGGCTAGGCGCTTGCGCCGGGCCTCCTTCGAGCCGGATTCGTCGACGAAGACGACACGGGTGTCGAAGAAGCCGCCGACCCCGGTGATCTTGGTGAAGACCGCATCCGAGATGATGTGGCCGACACGGCGGGAATTGTTCGGGTCGGTGAAGTATTGCTGGCCGTCGATCTGCTGGCCGGCGACGACGTCCCAGAGCCGGAACTCGGCCCGGAGCCGGCCGCCATCGCGCGAGACTCGGCCGATCACCAGCGCCTGGACGCCGGCGGCCTTCCAGGCCTCGAATTGCGGCGCCGCGTCGAAGGGCGGATTCTTCTCCGGGTGACGCGCCTTCTCGATCGGCAGGAAATAGCCGCAGCGCTTCAGATTGTTGGTGATGATGCCGGAGACCAGCGCCCCGCCCTCGCCGGCGAAATCGGCGACCGCGATCGGCATCGGCTGGAAGGTGCCCTTGCGCAGGTCGATCACCAGCTCGGCACGGGCCGGGGCGACCAATGCCGGCAGGACCAGACCCGAGCCGGCCAGCGCAAGCGCATGTCGACGGGTCAGCCCAGCGGCCATATCGGCCGGGCGAAGAGTGGAATGATCAATACGGTCCATGGCGGTCACAGCACGTCCCTGGCGTCGAAATTCACGATGACGTCGCGCCAATCGTCGTAATAGGCAGCAAATTGCGCGGGAATGCGCAGCGGCGAGCAACGGCGCGTCGCCGTCAGCGCCGAATCCGCCGCGACCCTGAAGAGTGGGTCGGGCGAGGAATTGGTCACGCTCGCCTGGCCCATCAGCGAGCCGTCGGTATTGAGCTTCATGCGCACCTGCGGCACCACCGGCTTGGAGGCGCTCTGCAGCGCGATCGGCACGTTCCAGCACTTCTGCAGCTGGTCCTGGATGATGCCCATCAGCTGCGCCCGGAGCGAGGGCGAGAGCTTCTGCGAGGAGCCGGTCTGGGTACCGAGCGAGGCGGTGCGGTTGATCTGCGGCGCGCTCGATCCCGAGGACTGCGCCTGCTCCTTCGACTGCAGCAACTTGGCGATGTCACTCGCATTGAAGTTCTTGGCGATCTCGGCTTCGCGCTTGGCCTTGGCTTCCGCCTCGCGCTTGGCCTTGGCCTCGGCGGCAATCTTGGCCTTCTGCTCGGCTTCGGCCTTCGCCTTGGCTTCCGCTTCCGCCTTCTGCTTGGCGGCCTTGGCCGCCTCGGCACGTGCCTGCGCCTCGGCTTCGGCCTTCGCCTTGGCGGCAGCCTTGGCCTCCTGCTCGGCCTGCTTCGCCTTGCTCTCGAGCTCAGCCTCCTCGGCGAGCTTCGCCAGCGCCTCGCGGCGCTGCTCGGCTTCCTGGGCTGCGGCCTGCTCGGATTTCTGCGGCGGCTGCTTCACCGGCTCGGCCGGCGGCGTCGGCTTCGGGGTCGGACGTGCCGGCGGCAGCGGCGCCGCGGCGTTGTCCTCGGCCACCTTGAGCTCGGGCGGGCGCGACGGCGGCGCCGGCGTGTCCTGCTTGGCCTCGCCCGCTTCCTTGCGCTCGACGATCTCGGACTGGCGCTCGGCGCGCTGCTGCGGCTGCTCCTGCACCTTCTCGGCCTGGCGCTCGCCGCGGGTGACCTGGTTCAGCGCGGAGGGATCGATCACCTCGACGGCGATCGCCTCCTGGTGTTCCGGCAACGGCGCCACGCCGGAAAACGCCAGCAACCCCGCGACCAGAACGGTCGCGTGGGCAAGGGCGGAAACCGCCAAGCCGGGTTCGGAGCGCGAAACCATCAACGCGACGCGACCTTCTCGTTCAATGCGAATTCGGCTCGGTGACCAGCGCCACGCGCCTGAATCCGGCGCTGGTGATGGTCGCCATCACCGAGGCGACGCGGCCATAGTCGACCTGCTTGTGGCCACGCACATAGATCCGGTCCTCGAAGCCCTGCTTGGCGATGCCTTGCAGCTTCTGCACCAGATCGGGCTCGAGCGTCGGCTGGTCCTGCAGGAAGATCTGGCCCTTCTCGTCGATGGCGATGGTGATCGGCTTCTGATCGACGTTGATCGGCTTGGCGCCGGTCTGCGGCAGGTCGATTGGCACGCCGGTCGCGATCAACGGCGCCGCGACCATGAAGATGATCAGCAACACCAGCATGACGTCGATGAACGGCGTCATGTTGATCTCGGCGATGGCCCCATGGCGCCGGGGCCGGCGGCGGCGCCCACCGGCCTTGGGACTGGCTGCAGCTGACATACCCATCGTCTAAGCCCTCACGCAGCCAGGCGCTCGTCGATCTGCCGCGACAGGATCGCGGAGAACTCGTCGGCGAAGGCTTCGAGCCGGTTCTGCGCCTTGGCAACCTCGGCCTGCAGCTTGTTGTAGGCCATCAGCGCGGGGATAGCGGCGAACAGGCCGATCGCGGTGGCGAACAGCGCCTCGGCGATGCCGGGCGCGACGACGGCAAGCGAGGAATTCTTCGAGACCGCGATCGCGGTGAACGAGTTCATGATGCCCCAGACCGTGCCGAACAGGCCGATGAACGGGGCGGCCGAGGCGATGGTCGAGAGCACGAGCAGCTTCGATTCGAGCCGCTCGGCCTCGCGCTGGATGGTGACGTCGAGCACCTTGTCGATGCGCGCCGACAGGCTGGCCACCGAGCGCCCGCCATTCTCGAAGGAGCGCTTCCACTCGCGCATCGCCGCGACGAAGACGGCGGCCATGTCGTTGACCGGCCGGTTGGCGAGGTCGCGATAGAGCTCCTCCAGCGAGCGGCCCGACCAGAATACCTCCTCGAACGCGTCCATGTCCTGGCGCGTGCGGCGATAGAGCAGGGTCTTGTCGATGATGATCGACCAGCACCAGATCGAGGCGGCCAGCAAGCCCATCATGACCAGCTTGACGACGATATGGGCGTGCCAGAACAGCGACCAGAAAGACATGTCGATCTGCGGCGCGGCCTGCGCGATCTCCACGGCGGGGTTCATCCTGTCATCCTTCTGCCTGGCGGGCACGAAACCGAGTCCGGCCCCGCGCAGCCAATTCTCCGCGCCGCGAAGCTCGCGCCGCCGCCCGTTTCTGCGCTCCGGGGATATGCCGATGACACCAATTGCCGCTGAATTCGGCGAAAGATGG
>JAESGH010000314.1_pt1 | contig 55030 bp, 52 predicted proteins | sample 9269641 | NCBI WGS metagenome assembly JAESGH01 (sample SAMN14515345, study PRJNA621665) | algae metagenome | isolation source: Phormidium tanganyikae FI6-MK23 and co-occurring heterotrophs from granitic... | place: USA: Fort Irwin, California | collected 1998-05-24 | reverse complement strand
AAGACGAGCAGCGGGCCGGTCAGCTTGGCGCGCTCCAGCGCCGCGCAGTCGTAGCGGCCGAGCAGGGCGGCCGTGTCGGAGGCGCCGTTGTCGAGTTCGCCCAGCACCATGGCCTGCATCGCCGCGTCGATCTCGTTGCTTGCCTTCCTCGTCCGGTAGGCCCGCTCGAGCCGTTCCAGCCGCGCGCCGTCCTCGGCCGAGAGGATGGTGCAGGCCCGATGCAGGCTGCGCGTCATGCCGATGGCGTAGGCGATGTTGCTCCGCTGGAAGATTTCGGGCTTGCCGACGATTTTGTCCTCCAGCTGCCCGCTGGTGATGGCGACGATCATATCGCGGTTCTTGACGGCGACCTTCTGCTGGCTCTGCTGGGCCTGCGCGCCTGTCGCGGCGAGCAGGACGAAGGCGGCGAGGGCGAGGTGTTTCTTCATGGCTCAGTCTCCGTTCCGTCGGGGTGATCCGATGGACGAAGGGATAGCCGCGACGCGGCGGCCGCGGTATTGCACCGACTTGCCCGGCCTTGCCGATGGATGCCGGCGCTCAGCGCGGCCTTCGTCGGTGCTTGTGGCGGAATTCCACAAGCACCGGGCTCGTCCAGGGCTCGAAGCGGCCGTTGCGGGCGACATAGGCGACACCGGGCTCGATGCCGTCCCGCCCGACCAAGCCGTGAACCCAGCGCTTCGTCGCTTCGTCCCAGGCGACGAGCAACGCGCCGTCAAAGCCGCTGACCCGCCCCCGCTTTGCGACGACGACCGCATGCCCGCCACCATGGACCGCGACCTGCTCGCCCCCCGCGCCGATGGCGACACCCAAGTCCCCCGCCCGAGCCTGGCCCCCCGATGGTCCCCTGGCGATGGCGATGCCGCTCTCGCCGGCTATCGCGGTCGTACCGTTCCACTCCGCAATCGCGATGCCATGCTCGCCCGCGACAGCCTGTCCACCGTGGTCAAGTTCACCGGGGTAGGTCAGAGGAAGACTCAAGGCGATCCCGGACTCGCCGGCGATCGCGCGGCCGTTCTCGCAGAGGGCGAGGCCATTGGCCCCGGCTCGCGCGACGCCCAGGCCGCGCGTACAGGCCACGCCGCGATCCCCGGCATGGGCCTCGCCGTCGCAGATGGCGAAACCCTCGTCTCCGGCCACGGCGAGGGAGGGATAGCGGCCGATGGTGCGGTCGCCGCGCAGAAGGTTGGACGGGGTCCCGTAATAGCGCTCCTCGATGTCGGCGGGATGCGGAGGCGGCAGCGGCACGGGGTCCATCCGCGACGCGACACGCGCGACGCCGCCAGGCCCGGCCAGCGCGATATGGCCGTCGAGCACCTTGTCGGCGCCAACGGCGCGGAGCGAGGCGACCGCGCCACGCAGGGTGCCGCGATAGAGTGCCGTCCCCTGTCGGAAGCCGACCATTTCGCCGCGTCCCTGCCCGAGCGCATGCTCGCCCTCAACCCTGACCAGACAGCATTGTGCCCCATCGCTCAGCGGCAGATCGCCCTGGCCCATGAGGGCGCCGAGCCACAATTTCCCGTCCTTACGCCCCGCCGCCAGCTCCGCTGCTGGAATATTGCCGCACAGAACGACGATCTCTCCCTCTCGTATCGGCTCTTGCAGGATTTCGGCCTCCGGATCGTGGTTCCGGGCGGCGACCCACCACGGCAAGCCCGAGGGAAAAGCCGGGGCGGGAGACTTGGAAAGAGACACCGCGTCGTCTTTCTCAGACTCCCACGGCTCGATATCGACGGAACCGAGTCGGTCGGTGGACTCCTCGTGGAGCTCGTCGTCCCAATAGCTATAGACCTTGGGCTCAAGGTTTCCGCCGCAGGTCGTGAACACTCTGACAACGCCCTCTGTCCGCCGGTGACGCATGATCAGCGTCGCTCGACGGCCCAGACGGAAACGGATCGCGCTTTCCAATCCCGCCGCGACGACGAGCGCATCGTCGGCGATGTCCAGCTGCTCCACATCCCCCTGCGCCACGCCGATCCCGCCACGGCCGACCGCCAGCCAGCGCGTGTTCTCGGTCGCCACGGCGACGCCTTGGGCCTCAACGGTCACGGACCCTTCACTCGCCTGCGAGATGGCGATGCCGCTGCCGCCGGCCTCGACGACGCTGAATTTGCCGAAGTGGCCACGAGCGATGCCGATTTTGCGGGGATGTCGGCGGGCGATCGCCACACCGCTATGTGCCGCCCGCGCATGGCCGCCACTCTCAACCACGGCAATCCCTTCCCTGCCGGCGGACGCATTACCACGCACGCCGGCCAGAGCCACGCCAAAGGCCCAGTATCCGGACCAGTCGACCTCTGCGAAAATATCAGAACTCCCGCGCCGCTCCGCCATTCCTGCCTGGGCGACGCCGCAGAAGCCAGCGCGCGCGAAGCCTTCATCGCCCGCGATCGCCACGCCGAAATCGCCGGCGGAGGCGACGCCGGTGCGATCCTGGAACGCCGACAGGGGCGTCTTCAAGGGCATGCCGCTCTTGTAAGCGGTGAATATGTTGAGCGCGGTCCGGCGCGGACCGCGGAACAGCACGAAACCGGAGGCAAAACAGACCAGACCGGGCTCGACCGTCCCGTCCTCGCGCTTAACCCAGTCGCAAGGATCGTCCCGATCGATCTGGACCACGGCCCATTCGGAATCGTGGAGATATGCCAGCGCGTGTGGTCCATCGAGGTCCAGCATTCCGGTGAAGCGGAGCGGCCGCGTGAAATCTCCCCGGGAATACATCGGCCACTCGATCCGCTCGAAGCGACCGAAGGCAGGCAGTGCCGGGCCGTAACCTTGGAAGGGGCCGCACAGCACGAAACAGGGAAAGGCATTCAACTTCCGCATCGGTCCCCTCCTTCTCTTCAGCCGGCGGCGGCTTGCGCGGCGCGGCACGTCGCCAGGCGTTCGCGGAGACGACCGGCGATGCTGTTGTGACGATCCTGCCCGTCCCAGAAGACGAGACGACCGCGTTCGTGGATCGGGCTCTTCAGCTCGATGACGAAGAAGAGCTTGCCCTCGAAGGCCGGCAGATCCATCGAGCGCAGCTCCTGCACCTGCGCCCAGGGCACGTGCACCGTCCGGATGTCGCCCTCCCGATAGCCGACGCCGTCTTCCGTCAGCTCGCGAATGACGACGAGCTCCCGGCCGAGGCCCCGCAACGGCCTTTCCTTGCGCAGATCCGCAATGGCCTCCGTCAGCGTGAAGGCTGCGAAGGAGGCGACGACAATCGTCGCGACCGCGCCCATCGCGATCGAGGAGAAGGCGGCGGATTCGCCGCGCAAGGACCGGGTTCCGAGCCCGGCCCACCAATCGCGGATCGCCGGGAATCCGTTTTGCGGCACGAACACGAACATGAGGTAGATCGCCGCGACGGCGGCGAAGGCGCCGAGGGCGAGGAACATCGCGATTGTCAACGGCTTGGTGGGCCGCCTGAGCGAACCGTCGAAAGCATCCCTGAAGGTCTCGCCGCCTTCGGCGACCGTCTGTCCTGTCATCGTGAATTCCCCCTGATCGAGCGATCGCCGTCACAGATCCGACGGGCGCTCGTCCCCCCGACCTCTTCCCTCGCGAAAACATAGCGCAACGAGGCCTGCATGACGCGTGCCTCCTCGCTGCCGGCGCCCTTCGCCACCAGCCGCGCGGCCGCTTCCTTGCCCCGCCTCCGGGCCGTCTTCAGCACCGCCGGCCTGATCTCGCCGAAGCCAGGCCGGGATACCGCGTCCCGCGCCCAGGCAAGTGCCGAGCGCATTCGCACGGCCTCCTCCGGCGTGAAGCAGCTCCAGGCTCGCTGCAAGGCGAGCCCGAGCGTCGCGTCATGGACCAGCGGGCCGAGCGCATAGAGCTGCGCCGACAGCGGCTCCGCCGGCCGGCGCGGCCGGACGATCAGCGCGCCGCCACGCGGACCGCACGTCGCCTCCGCCGCGGCAACCGAGGACAGCAGCGGCAGGGTCAACAGGGGCAACAGAAAGCGGCGTGTTTGCATGAGGTCCCTCGAACTGCGGATCGAGACTTTCTGCTCCGGATCGGGCCCGCCGCGCCATTGCGCCGGCTTGCCGTGCATTGCCTCCTCTTGGCGGGCAATTCCGGCGAGGCGGGAGATCACCGGGCCTCTCCCATCGAGGGCGCAGGATCGATCCATCGCTCGTTTCGCCGCAGGGCGAGCGTGAAGGGCGACGAGGTCGTGCGGCCCAGTCTCGCGCCGGCCGCGACGCAGCGCCCGGCGCGGACGCGGAGCTGCGACAGCGGCCCGTAGCGCAGTTCGCTGCCGTCGCGCTGCCGGATCCGCACGAAGCGGCCGATCCGCGTGGCTTCGACGGGCTCGACCCGGCCGGCTCGCACCGTCACCACGGCCTGGCCGCTGAGAGTGCGGAAGACCATGTTCGGCTGGAAGACCGCCATGCCGATGACGGGATGCAGGCGGTGCCCGAACCGGTGTTCGATCGGGGCCTTCACCGGAAGCGGCCGGGCCCTGCCCTCCGGGCAATCGGAAGCGTGCACCGGGACAGGCTGCAGGAGCAGCGGGCCGAGCACGGTGGCGAGGAGGCAAGCGGACCTCACGAGCCTGCTCCGTCCAGCGGATAAAGCTCCATCTCCACCGGCTCGTCGTCGCCGGGCACCCTCTGGAGACAGGGCACAGGGTTGCGCCCGGAGCCGCTCGCGCAAAGCAGGCTGTGGTTCGGCGCGCCGTTGGTGCAGGCGCTGAAGTCGATCTCGACCAGGGTCGGGCCGTTGCTCGTGCGGTAGGTCACCCGGCCGCAGCCGGCGACATCGCCGTAGAAGGAGCTTTCGCGGACACGGCCATAGCCGTCCCGGCGGAGGCACAAGACTTCGGCCGCATTGCCGCGTTCGGGCTTCTCGCCCTTGGGCAGCACCATCCAGCAGCCGCCGGCGGCTAGCGGCGCGCGGGGCTCGGCGCCGGCAGGCAAGGCCGGAACGAACAAGGTCGAAGCCACGAGCAAGACATAGGCGCAACGACGTCGCATCGAACGCTCCTGTTGGCAGTGATGTGCGGATCGCACGGCGTCGATCCTGCTTGCGTGCCGGGCTTGACGGAATTGCCGGGCCTTGCGCCGAGTTGCGCCGCCCGGCCTGCTGACGAGCGGGGCGCCTCCTTCACGTCGGCGCTGGTCGTTCATCCGCTCCTCGCGCGCAGACGCCGAGGTTGCGCGCGAGGAGCGCTTGGACGACGAGCGCGGGCATGTATCGGATATGATGGAAGTTCCTTGCGCTCAACGGTCCTAAGACCAATGTCCATGGAGGCCGAGCAGACGGGACGTTCGGCCGCTACACAAAGAGAGCGGGAGCCGTCACATTAAGGGAGAACGAAGGCTCATCACCGTGAAGCCTTTGCTGTTGGCGTGATGGCCAGCTTCGCCGTCGGCCACGGGATGAAGGAGAGCGAGATGTGCGTCCGGTTCGTGGGGCTCACGATGAGCGGGCTGCCGGAACCGCGACCGGGCGAGATCCCATGCGCCACGTAGTCCTCCTTCTCGTGCTGCTCGGCCTCGCCGTCCCAGCGGCGGCCAGCCCTCGCGACGATCTGGTCGCAGCTTTCGGACGCGGCGACCGCGGGGCAGCGCTGTGGCTGGCGAAACCCCTCGCCGAGCAGGACGACATGCTGGCCCAGTACATGCTCGGGACGCTCCTGCGTGACGACACGGGGACGCGTCAGGAGGCGGCCGTCTGGCTGCGGAAGGCGGCAGAGAAGGGCCATGTCGCGGCGCAGGGCGAACTCGGCTACCTCCTGTTCTTCGAGCTGAAATCGCGCGCGGAGGGCCGAAGCTGGATCGAGCGGGCGGTCCGGGCGAACTATCCGCCCTCCTTCAGGGACCTCGGCTGGATCCTGGAGAACGAAGGACGCGGTGCGGAGGGCCTGAAGGAGGCAGCCGAGCACTACCGGCGCGGCACGGAACTCAACGATCGCAACGCGACGTTGCTCTACGCAAACGCGCTGCTCAAGGGGCGCGGCGTTGCGAAGGACATCGCGGCGGCTGCCGCACTGTACTGCAGTCTCGGGCGCGCTTCCGGCGACCTGCAATGCGGCAAGCTGCTGCTTCAAGGCGCCGTCCCCGGGAAGACGGCGTCCGATGGCGTCGTCATGCTGCGGCGGCTGTCCGACCAGGGAAACGCCGACGCGCGCGTCGCCCTGGCCGAACACCTCCTCAACGCGCCGGCCGGGGCGAACGACGTCGACGATGCGGTGAAGCTCTTGCGCCTGGCGGCGGAGCAGGGCCATTCGGCCGCCCTTTTCGACCTCGGCGCGCTGGCGATCCGCGGGGTCGGCGGCCCGAAGGATCCGCGCGCGGCCTTCGAGTGGTACGGCAAGTCCGCTGCCGCGGGCTATGCCGCCGCCTACCAGCGCATGGGAGATATCGCAGTTGCGGGGCTCGACGGCAGACCGGACCCGGCCGAGGCGCTGCGGCTCTACCGGCTCGGCGCGGAAAAGGGCGATCCGTCGGCGCAGGAGAGCCTCGCGATCCGCCTCTACAACGACGAGGCGCCCACGCGCGACCGGGCGGCGGCGGCGGCGCTGTTTTGCGGCCTCGACACCGCGAGAGCGAATTACAACTGCGCTGCCGCGATTTTCGCCGGGTATGCCGCGGAGAAGGACAAGGCGGTCGCGGTACGCCTCGTCAGGAAGGCCGCGGCCGCCGGCCACCTCACGGCGATCGCCGAGCTCGGGAACCTGCTCATCACCGGGACGAATGTCGAGAAGGACATCGCGGAAGGCGTGCGGCTGACCAAGCAGGCGGCCGAGCACGGCTCGCCCGTCGCATATTTCAACATGGGCTATATCTGCGCCGCAGGCCTCGACGGGAGCCAGGACTATGCCGATGCTCTGCGATGGTACCGCAAGGCGGCGGACGCGGGAAACGCCGAAGCCCATGCGCGGATCGGCTGGCTGATGAGATACGGCCCGAGCGAGCTCCGCGACCCCGCAGCGGCCTATGCCCATTTCCGCAAGGGCGCCGAATTGGGGAGCACCGATGCACTCTTCCAGCAGGGGATGGCACTGCAGGACGGGTTCGGCGTCGCGCAGGACGAGACGGCGGCGGCCGGGATCTTCTGCCAGATGACGACGACGCTCGGCCGCTATCACTGCGCGCGGATGGCCATCGCCGGCAAGGCGCGCGGCCTCGACAAGGCCGCCGGCTTGGCATTGCTCGAAGCGCTCGTGAAGGAAGGCGACCGGGAGTCGATCCGGCTGCTGGCCTACTACAACCTCAACGGCATCGGGATCAGGAAAAATATCCCCGAGGGCCGGCGCCTCGTCGAGCTGGACGTGGCGCAGGGCGACGCCACCGCCATGGCCTGGAAGGGGGAGATGCTGGAGAAGGGCATCGGCTATGAGCGTTCCCTGGCCGAGGCTGTGCGCTGGTACGAGCGCGCCGCCGAGCAGGACCAGTCGGATGCGCTGCTGGCCCTCGGGCGGATCTACGAGAAGGGATTGCGCGGCAAAGCCGACCCCGATTCCGCGCTCAGATTCTACCGCCGGGCCTTGCAGGCGGGGAAGGCCGAGGCCGGCGCCGGGGTCAGCCGCCTGTCGCGGCGCCCGGATGCGTCGACGGTCCTCGATGTCCTGCCGCCGCAATAGCGCCGCACCGATGAGCCGGATCGAAGGCGATCGGCGAGGACGGAGAGTGCGGTCGCCATCGGACCGGCGAGGCCCAAATCGGAAGCGACTTCACCTCGAAGGGTCGCCATCACCCGAAGAAGGACGAGCCGCTGTCGGGGGGCATGTGCGATCGCCCAGTCTCGGCGGTGCGACTTTCCGATGAGAGAGCATCGCGTCACCGGACGCCTCACCGCGACGACGATCGCGCCGACGGTCAGGGAGGCCGACGAGGCCGCACTGCGGCGCGAGCAGATCGATGAGGTCTTCCGAATGGTGATCCCGGGTGTGGCCGGTGCCGGCCTCGCCGCGCTGATCCTCGCGGTGTTCCTGGTCGCGCTCGGCGCATCCGATCCCCGCACCGCCTCCATCTGGGCCGCCTGTGTCCTGACATGCGCCGTCGCGCATACGCTCCTCGCCCTTGGCTACCGGCGCGCCGATTGCGTTTTCAGGGCCGCATCGACATGGCCACTCGCCTTCACCGTCGTTGCGGGGCTGGAAGGAATCGCCTGGGGCTTCGCGCCCGTGGGCCTGACGCCTGACGCTCCCTTCGACATACGCTTCCTTCCTCTCGCCGTCACGCTCGGGGTGACGGCCGGCGCGATTCCCGCCTTCGGCCCGTGGCTGCCTGCCTTCCTCGCATTGTTCCTGCCCGCGACCTTGCCCTATGTGGCCGCGAATTTTTTCGCCCCGGCGCTCGTCGAGCGGGCGAGCGCGTTCCTGATGCTGATCTATGTCGTGGTCATGGGCGGCCTCGGCGTCCGCAGCCACCGCGCCTTCATCGAGATCGTCGGCTTGCGGCTGCGGAGCGAGGCGCTGGCGGAGGACCTGCGGCGGGAACGGGATACAGCCGATGCAGCAAATCGTGCCAAATCGAGCTTTCTGGCTGCGGCAAGCCATGACCTGCGCCAACCGGTGCATGCGCTCGGTCTGTTCGCGGGAGCGCTGCTTCGCCTGGACCTGCCCGGCGAGGCTCGTCTCCTCGTCGAGCGGATCGAGGCGTCCGCCGCTGCCATGGACGGCCTGTTCAACGCCATCCTCGACATCTCGCGGCTCGATGCCGGCGTGGTCGAGGTCGCGCCGCGAGCCTTCCGGGTCGGCCCCTACCTCGCCCGCATCTGCCGCGACCTCCGTCCCGAGGCGGAGGCCAAAGGGCTGCGGCTGCGCTGCCGCTCCTGCGACGAGGTGGCCTGGACGGACCCGTTTCTGCTCGAACGCGTGGTGCGCAACCTCGTCTCCAACGCGGTCCGCTATTCGGACCGGGGCGGCGTGCTCGTCGCGTGCCGTCGACGCGGCGGCCGCCTCGCGATCCAGGTCTTCGACACGGGTCCCGGCATCGCCGCGGGCGACCACGAGCGCATTTTCCAGGAATACGTTCAGATCGGAAATGTCGAGCGCGACCGCACCAAGGGCTTGGGCCTCGGATTGGCGATCGTGCGGCGGACCTGCGCGATCCTCGATATGCCCATTGCGCTGCGCTCCCGCATCGGCCGAGGCTCATGCTTCGAGGTTAAGATGGCACTCTCCGACGAGGCTGCCCTGGCGGAGGATTCCGTCGCGGCGGCGCCGGGGGCGCTCGCGGAGAGAAGCCTGATCGTCGTGATCGACGACGAGGCGTCCATCCGCGAGGCGATGGAGCGCCTGCTCGCGGGCTGGGGCCACGACGTCATCGCAGCGGGTTCCGGTGACGAAGCGGTCGCGCGGCTCGCATCGCACCCGACGCGGCCGGATCTGATCGTCTCCGATTATCGCCTGCGGGACGGCGAGACGGGAACCGAGGTGATCGAGCGCCTTCGCTCGGAATTCAACGAGACGATCCCGGCGTTGATCATCACCGGCGACACCGCGCCCGACAGGCTGATCGAGGCCCGGACGAGTGGCCTCGTGCTCCTCCACAAACCTGTGCCGAACGGGAAACTGCGCGCCGCGATGCGCAATCTCATGGTGGGCGCGCGCGCATCCTCGGGCGAATGAGACCGCCTCAGATAAGGCCCGCCGCACGCGCCGCCGCAGCCGCCTGGGTGCGGTTGATGGCGCCCAGCACCTTGAAGATGGCGGTGACGTGCGCCTTCACGGTCTTCTCCGAGAGATCGAGTTCGTAGGCGATGATCTTGTTCGGCTGCCCGGAGCTCAGGCGGCGCAACACCTCGACCTGACGCGCGGTGAGCGCAGAGGCGGTGACGTCCGCCGGGCTCGGCGGCACCTTCTGAGGGAGCGCCGTTCCCGTCACCTCGGCGAGGATGAGGGGCGGCACATAGACCTCGCCATCCATCACGAGGCTGATCGCTGCGAGCAGCGTGTTATGGCTCGCCGATTTCGGGACATAGCCGAGGGCACCACTGGCTAGGGCGCGGCGAGCGTCTTCCGCCTTCTCCGAAGAGGACAGGACGATCACCGGCACTTCCGGTCGCACGCGGCCGAACTCGCCGATCGCGCCGAGCCCGTCCATGCCGGGCAGGACCATGTCGAGAATGACCACGTCGAGATCGTCGTTCGCTTCGGCCAGACGCAGGGCCTCAGGCACCGTTCCGGCTTCGAGCATCGCCACCTCGGGTCCGGCCCGCCGGAGCAGGGCCGCGATGCCCTCGCGCAAAACGGGATGGTCATCGACGATCAGAAACTTCATCGCCGGAGTATTGCCCGACTCCGTGACGCCGGAAAGAGCGCGTAGGTCTCGCGACCAAAGTCCCATTCGTATCGACTCCCGGCCGACCATCGGTCAGATTGTCCCACATTTCCAATATTGCAACGTATTCGCCATGACGGACACTTCAGCGACCGCAGGGGAAGGCACCGTGTTGGCTCTCGCGCAGGGCGGGCCGCATCCATGGCCGACGGTGCCGGCGGCCTGGCGCGTCCGGCTGACGGCGCTGGCGATCGCGGCCGTCGCCATCCTCGTGACCACCCTGATGACCGTCCCGGATTCCCCCACGGCCGCTCTTCTTCTCGACCGGCAGCGCTACAGCGTCTTTCCCTATCCCTTCACCATCCAAAACCTCATCTACCTCGCTCTCGCCTGGGCGATGGGTGAACTCTACCGACGCTGGCGCGCCGCACGACGCGAGCGCGCCTTCCTTCAGGCCGGCTTGTTGCCGGAAGACCCCAATTCTCTCCTCGAACTGCACGAACTCGGGCCGATCCGCCGCCGCGTTGCCGAACTGCACGATGCCGAAAGCGGCTTTCTTCCGGCCCTGATCGACCTGACGATCCTTCAGCTCCAGGCGAGCCGCTCGGTCGATCAGGCGATCAACGTGCTCACCAGCTCGCTGAACCTAATGAGCGACCAGGTCGACCTGCGCTACCAGATGCTGCGCTACATGGCGTGGCTCATCCCGACGATCGGCTTCCTCGGCACCGTCATCGGCCTGTCGCTCGCGCTGCACCTCATCGACCCTGCCAATATGGATCTCGGCAAGGTGGTCGGCGGCCTCTCGGTGTCGTTCTACACCACGCTCGTCGCGCTGATCGCCAGCGCGATGATGGCCTTCGTGCAGCATGCCGTTCAGGAACAGGAGGAGCTCGCGCTCAATGCCGCCGGGCAATACTGTCTCAAGAACCTGATCAACCGCGTCTATGTGGACCACGAGAGCGTGGTCGCGCGATGAGGACAGGGCCGGCGAGGCAGCCGCGATGAGGAGGCGAAGGCGGCAAGCCGAAACCAGCGAGGTCGCCTTGATGGCCGTGATGACGAAGGCGATGGGAGCCTTCCTCATCCTCATGGTCTTCGGGATGAAATATTACATTCCCGACTTCACCTCCGAACAGATCGCCGCAATCGTCCGGGCCTCTCTCGACGGCGTCCGCACGCAGCTCGAGGCTTCCAGCCGGAAGTTGAAATCCGGTGATTACACCAGGGAGGATCTCGATCGTCTCCAGCAGCAGATCGACGCGGCCGTGGCCAGCCTCGCCCAGAGCCAGCGCGACGTGTCGCGGCTCCAGACACGGCTCGATCAGGCGAGCTCCCAGCTGCACCGGGTCGAGGACGAGCGAAAGCGCCTCCAGACGGCGCTCGCCGATGCCGAGGCGCAGACGCGGCGGTTCGAGGCGGAGGCGGCGGCGCTCAGGGCGGAGGTCGAGCGCCTGAGGGCGGAGGACAGCGTGGCGCTGAAGGCACGCATCGCTCAGCTCGCTCGGGAGAACGCGGCGCTTGCGGCGCGGCGGACGGCGGTCGTTCAGTTGCGTTACAGCTGTTCGGATGCGGTGATCGTCGTCGGTGTCTCGCATCAGCAGGTGCGGGAGCTCAGCAAGCCCGAACCCGTGATACCCGCGGACGACTCGCCAGGTTACGGGCCCATCCTGCGCGGCCCGGACGAGATAGACCCGGGCGAGAGCCTGGACTTCAGCCCGCTGCGGGGCACGCGCGAGTTAGCCTCGACCTGGATCGGTCGAACGCTTCGCCCGGGCGATTCCCTGGCGGTCTATGCGAAATACCTGAATGCAGTCCCGGCGGGGGGCGGCCAGGGTCCTAGCTTGGCGGAGAGCTCTTGTGCCGTGTCGAGCTTTCTGTCTTCCGGCGGCCCTGCCGTGGGAGCGCCGCCCATCCGGATCGGCCCGCAGCAGCCCTTCGTCTTTATCGGCCTCGTGCGTCTCGATGGCGAGCAGCTCAAAGCGGTACCGCTCGACGAAGCACAGCAGCGCTGGTTCAGGGCGCGGTTGGACGACGCACCCTGCAGGGCGCCGATCTGCGACCCGTCGAGCGCCGCCGCCCGCACGGCGCTGCGCGGCTATCTCGCCGTTCTCTATGGCAGGCGCCTCGCCGACAAGCCCGCCGGTGCGCCTGGCAACGAAGGCGCCGCAGGGTCACTTTTGACGGATCTGCTCGACGGCTATGTCGCGGGTAGCATCGACCAGCCGGCGCTGACCCGTTGGATCGGTTTGATTGAGGCCGATTCCACGCAGGCGGCCGGCGCGCCGCCGGGCGCGCCCGACGCCCTCGCGCCCGAACTGCGTCCGCGTCTTTCGGCGGCGGGCGTGCCCCCGGGCGTGGCCGAAGCGTTCGTCCGGCGGGCCTCGCTCGGCTGGTGGAGCCCGGCGGAGCGGGAGGCGCGCTTGCGCCGCGCCGGCATCGCACCGATTCCCGGGGAATTCGAGGCGCGGGCGGCTGCGATACCCGCGCAGCCCGGCCATGTCGCACTGATAAAGCCGATGGTGGACGAGGGCGCGATGACGGCCGCCCAGGGCATCGAATGGCTGACACTCATCACCCGGACCCGCGAAGCCGGACGCCCGGGCAGCACAGCCGGGCCGCCGCCATCCCCCAACCCGCCGCCGCAGCTCGACCGCCTCTCCGACGGCCTCACCGCAAAGGGATTCCCCGAGCAGATTCGCTCGATCGTCTGGGGCCTTGCCCAAGGCGGCGCTCTCCGGGCCGCCGACGCCCTCGACCTCCTGTCACGCACGAAGGGACGCCAGAGACGATGAGCCGGCGTATGCTCCGCTGCCTCGATGGCCATCCCTATGATGCCAATGCCCACGAAGCTTGCCCGGTCTGCGGCGCGGCGCCCCGGCTCCAGGCGGAAACGAACCCACCCCCGCAACCGGAGGCGGAGGAGCAACAGCAAAGCGCACCCCTGCCGCCGAAACCCCGGTGGCGCGGGCCTGTCCTGGCCGTCCTGGGTCTCGCGCTCCTCGCCTGCGGCTGGTTCGCCTTCGAACAGTTGCGGCCGGCCGATTGCCGGCGGCCGGAGAACGCCGAACGCGGTCCATGCGCGGCCGAGGCCGGGCAGCGCCGGCAGGCCGAAGAGCGCGCGCGCCTGGCGGCGGAAGAGGGCCGAAAGGCAGCAGCCGCGCGACAGGAGGCCGAGAGCCACCGGCGCGGGGAGGAAGCGCAGCGGGTGGCGTCCGATGCCCGGTTCAAGAGCGAAGCGGAGCGCGCAGTCGCAGCCTTCCTCACCGAGCCCAGCGGTGCGGTGGCGCGCGTGCGCGCGGCCTATGCTCCGCTGGACCCAGCCGAGGTGGAGCCGCTGCTCGATACGCTCTCGCCGCTGCCCTTCGCCGAGGGGCAGTTGCGCCTCTCGCGCGCGCTTCGCCACGGCCTCGTGCTGACGCGCGCCTTACGCGCCTTCCGGGCCGGCCAGACGCCGACGGCCCGCGCCCTTCTCACGGGCCTCTCCAAGGCGACACCCCCGGAGCCGAACCGGCCCCTCGCCTACGCCTCCTTCGCCCTGGGCTTCATCCTCGCGACCGCGGGCACCGACCCCGGCGACGCGGCTGCGGCCGCCTTTCACCTGCGCACGGCGGCCGAGCTGGGTCTCGTGGACGCGGTGGTCGAATTGCTGCGCCGGCCGAACCTCGTCACCGCAGCCGGGATCGATGAGCGAGGCGCCGCGCGTCTCCTCGAGACCGCCGCCATCCAGGCCGGCCAGTCGGCCGCGGTCGAAGACCTCTACAAGCGCCGCAACCTCAATCCGATGCCGGCCGCTCTCCTGATCAAGGCGTTTACCGATGCGCTGGCCGCGGGCGATTGGCCCGGCTTGATCGCCGCGTACAAGGCGATCGGCGAGCGGCGTGCGCCGCTCGTCGATGCGAACATGGCCTATGCCGTGAGCAGCGCCCGGGGACTCGACGGGCCCTATGACCGCCTTCTCGTCATGGCGGACGGGGGCGCAGCCGTCATGCACCCGCGGTCCCGCGGGGTCATCGGGTGGCTCTGTGAGACGGGGCGCGCCGGGCTCCCCAAGGATCTGCCGAACGCCGCTCTTTGGATTGCGCTCGCTCTCACGGGCATGAAGCCGGACGATGCGCTCTTCGCTGAGCTGAGCAAGCGCTATGCCGGGCTCAAGGACGCGTTGCCACCGGGCCAACGCGCGCTCGTCGAGCAGGTCGCAAAGGATATCGGGGTTCAGTGAGCCCTCCCGGCCGCCTGCTTCGGACTGGACCTCCATTTTCCGCTCGGCGCTGTTCTCGCTGCCATCGAACCGCGTTCGCCCGCTCATCGCGGGCGCTTGTGCCGCCTTGACCTGGAACGTGCTTCAGGACGAGCAGAACGCCTCCTTCACGGTGCACCGGCCCTTGTCGTCCTGCCCGCACTCCGCCAGTGCCGCACGGCGTGCGGCCGCAAGCGAACCGCGCCAATACGCCCACCAACGGCCGTTGGCCGTGGTCACGAGGGCGGCGCAGGCGTTGGAGAACCAGAGCCGCACACGACAGCCCGGAAATCCGCCGGCTATGCAGAACCGCATCGCCACGGCCTCCGCACGGGCGCGAGAGTCGTAATTGTAGGACGTTCCCCATTGCAGGTCGCCATTGACGCTGTTGGAGATCGCGATGGCGCCATAGCCGCCGCCGGACCGGCCGGGACCGCTGCCGGGCGCCGCTCCAAAGGGCGAGAGGCCGTCATTCGATCCGGCACAGGATTTGTAGCAATCGTTGTACATGCCGTTGCACATTACCGAGCACCGATTGTTCTGGGCCGCGGCCGGGAACGCCAGCAGAAGCGCCGCAGCGACGGCCGCGCTCGCGAGGCAAAACCGGGTGATCATGGACATCGCGATACCCCCTGTGAGAACCTGAAATACCGAGCGATCGACTGGACCGCACGATGCCGCGTCGAACCGGAGGAGAGGCCGTCAAGGCCCGAAGAAATCCGCCGCGGCGTCGGCGACCTGCCGCTTCGGATGCGCCCGGCAATAGGCGATGATCGCGGCGGCGATGCCGTCCGGGCCCGCGAAGCGCTGGTGAGGCTCTCCGGCGCCCGACTGGACGCGGCCGGTGAGGTAGCCGAAGCTCCATTGCAGCGCGGCGCGCCCCTCCGGCAGACGCGCCTTGGCGGGGGAGTCCAGCACATGGCAGGACAGGCCGCCCGCGCCGTTGAGGCGCAGCACAGCGCTTTGGGCGGCCGCCGTCGGGCAGAGGAGGCACAACGCCAGTCCGGCTCGCGCCATCGATCGGTTGAGTCGTGGATGTCTCGGTGTGGTGATCGACATGGTCCCTCGGTCGATCGAAGACGATCGCGTTTACTTTTGCCACCGGGCCGGCATCTGTCGATTGCTTCCGGTTGCCGGGCCTTGCCGTAGGAGAAGCGCCTCAGCGGGCGCGTGCCGAAGAACATGGCGGCTTTGAGGAGATGCGAGCGCACCCTTCTCCGCGAATCCTGTCTCGCGGGGGTCCCCGCAAGCCCGCGCAAGCGGGCGCAATCCTCGCCGAGCGATCAAAGCTGTATATCCGAAAAACAGATCAGAGGTCGCCACGGACCGATCCGGTAAATCACATCATCAGCGCGGAGGAGAACGTCATGGATCTTCAGCAGAACCCCGGGGCCGAGCCCCCCGCCGCGCCGAAGGAACTCGGCTGGACCGGAAACCTGCTGTTCATCGTCTGCGGCGCGATCTCGATGGCGGCGGGCCTCTGGATCGCCAGGGCGGCGACCGACTTCCTCTTCCCGGAACCGTGGCTGAAGCCCGGCGCCCCCTATCATCCCTCCGTCGCGTGGCTCGTGCGGGATTTCCCGGAGCCGCGGCCGCCGCAGAACCACTGGGACATCGTGCAGGATGTCGGCTTCGCCGCGTCCTGGCTCGCTCATGAGCTCGCAGCGACCGTCGCAAGCGTGGTGATGGTCTGGCCGGGCATCGTCTTCGGCTGTCTCGGGCTCTTCATCTTCTTTCTGTCCCTCTTTGTGTCGTGGAGGCTCGTTCTGGAGCGGATCTTTGATGGGCGGCCGATGGCCAAGTAGAGCATCGTGACCGGCACAGATCATTCGATCTATGGCGTCGGGCCGCCCGGTCCGGCGCGCCTCGCCGGCGGCAGCTGGGCGAGGATGAGTCGGCGCAGTTCGTCCGCGGGAAGAGCATCGGCCTCCTCGCGCCTCTCGCCGCCGATGAAGAGGACGGGCTGAGCCTTCAGCCCCGTCGCCGACATGATGTCATCGTGCTGACGTTGCAGCGCCGCCCGAGCCGTACCGTTTCGAAGGCATGCGTCGATGTCGACGGATAAGGTGTCTCCCTCACTCAGGACTTCGGCAAAGGCCCGTCTTCGCTCTGCCTCTTCGGGGAGGCTTCCCCACCGGGCGGCGCCGGCCACGAGCTTGCGAAACCGAGCGAAACGCGTCTCGGGGGCGGCGCAGACAGCGATCATCGAGGCCTCGACGCTCGCATCGGCAGGCGCCCTGAGCGGCACGACGAAGAGATGGGCGTCGCCTCTCGCCAGGAAGGGTTCGACGACCTGCATCAGCTTCTCCAGACCGCAGCTGGCGCAGGACGGAGATATCGCTAGCGTCAGAGACACGGGGGCATCCGGACGCCCGGCCGTGATGGCGAGCGAAGGATCGAGCACCCGCTTCAACGCGCGCTCGGTCGCGATCCGGTCGAGTTCCCCGCGCGCATCGAGCCCGATCCGCGGTTCCGGCGTCGCTCTGGCGACATCGCGTAGCAGAGCCTCGGCCTTGGCCGGATCGCGCAGGGCGGGATCGCCGTAGAGGTAGAGCCGGGCGAGCGCGAACCGGCCTAGCAGATCCTGCGCGATCTCCGGCCGTTCGAGGAGCTCGACGGCTTTCTTCGGCTGCGGCGCGACGGGCGGCTGGCCATCGCGCCCGGCCCTCCCGTTCGCCAGAAGAAGGCCGAGATGCAGGATGGCTTCCGGCTGGCGGGCTTTCGCGGCGGCACGCAGCAGCGCGAGCGCCCGCTCGGGGTCGCGGCCATCGCCCAGATAGTAATCCGCGAGATCGAGCGTCGCGGGTGTGAAACCGGCCTGGGCGGCGGAAGCGAACAAGGCGAGCGTCTCCGGCGCGATGCGGTGCTCGCGACCGATGCGCTGGCGGGCCCGCCAGTAGCGTCCGACGGGGTCATCGCCACTCGCCATGATGCCGACGAGCCGTTGCCGCTCGTCGTTCTCCAGCCGATAGGCCGGATCCCTTCCCGCACGTTCGAGCAGAAGGCCGATCGCCGGCCGGAAGCCGGCCGCCGCCGAGCGGCGCAGCCAGAAGTGCTCCCGCTCCGGCGAGGCGAGTTCGGGAAAGCCGAGCGTGCCGCTGAAGGCATTTGCTGCATTGTAGGCGACTTCGCCCGAGGGGTCTTCGTCCTCGGCGCGGAGAAAAGCCTTGCTGACGGCGTCGAGGACGTCCGGGGGCACGCCTTCGAGCCCATTGCTGCGAAGCTTGGCCTCGATGACCGGCGCGAGGATTGCGGCGGCGAACACGCCATGGGCCGAGGCGCGTCGCATCGCCCGCAGAATGGCGGCAGGACCCAATTCTACGCGGACGATCGACGGCGCGAGAAGGAAGGGAGCGAGCTCGCCGACCGGCAGATCCGTGCGCGCTGCCCGCATGGCAAGCGCATAGGCCTCGCGGCTCCGCCTCTCCTTCGACTCGCCGGCGAGGCTCTCCGCCTGGCTGGAGGCGAGGAGCGCCGACAGGAAGACAGCCTTTGGATCACCGTCCCTGAGCCCGGCTGCGACCTTTTCGACCGTGCCTTCCTTGCGGACGAGCTTGTCCTCCATCCATTTCGGGATCGACAGGCACCAGTCGCGGCGCGTCAGCCCGTAGCGATCGGCCACTCCATCCCAGGGCCGGGCGCAGGTCAGATCATAGGCGGCCTTGTCGAGCAGCCCGGCGCGCAGCAGCAGGGTCGTGCGCGTTTCCGGATAGGCGGTCCACCATAGCGTTGCCGCCGCGACCATAGCCAGTGCCGCGATGCCGGCGGCGATTCGCTGCACGGCCTGCCGGCGCGAGAGCCGGAACGGCGGGCGCTTGCTCCAGTCGCGCAGCCGCTGCTCATCCGCCTTCGTCAGCGACAAGGGCGGCATGAAGCCTTCGCGATAGACGGCGACCGTCTGCTCGTCCTTGGTCCAGAGGCCGACCTTGGTGGCGACGTCGTCGATCATGTCTTGCAGGCGGCGGCCCGGGACGAGCAGCCCCGGCAACTCCTCGGACAGAGCCAGCGCGAAGGGGCTGTGATCGCCGAAGCCGTCGGCAGCACGTGCCTGGGCCGCCGTCGAAAAGACGAGTTGCGAGGGGCGCGGCAGCTTGGCGCGTGCGAGCCCCGCCGTGACGCCCGCCGCATCCGCAGTCGCATCCGTCACGACCTCGTCGCGGCAGGCGTCGACCGCGACGATGGTGGCGCGGCGCGGGCAGCGGGCGAGCTGTGCCACCGCCACGTCGAGCGGCAGCGACCGGGTCGCGAGATAATGCGGCGCCGGGATCCGGGCATCGACCGGCAGCAGGAAGTTGCTGCCCTCATGCTGCACGCCATGCCCCGCGAAATAGAGCAGCGCGACCGCATGCGCGCCGGCGGCGTCGAGCTCTTCGCCGAAGGCGATGACCGCGTCCTGCATCGCGGCCAGCGTCGCATTCTCGACGCGCCGCACGGAGAAGCCCATCCCTTCGAGCGTCCAGCCCAGCAGGCGCACGTCCCGGACCGGATTGGCGAGCGCAGCGGGGGAATAGGCAGCGTTGCCGATCAGCAGGGCGAAGCGCTGTTCCGGTTGGGACTTGGAAGGCCCGTCGACCCGAGGGGTTGCGGTGTTCGAAGCCGGTGTCGCATCGGCTTCACCCGCGCTCGCCGGGGAGGTGCCGGCGTCGCCCGAGAGATCGAACCAGCGGCTGCGCATCGGCGACGCTCCCTCAGACCGTCACGATGTACTCGGCGCTCGACACCGTCACGACCTGCGCGTTGCGCCGCTGCAGGCGGCGCAGATTGGTCAGGAAGCGGGCCGTCTCCTCCTCGTCGAGCGCGCCCGGTTCCGCATCTGCCCCTCTCGGATCGAGCAGTCTGCGACTGTCGGCTTCCCAGAGCAGCGCCGTAGTCGCCAGGAACCGTCCGGGCTTGGGCTGCACGGGCGCCGCTTCAGGCATCAGCAGCAGCTTTCCCTCGACAAGGCGCGGGCGAGACGGGGACGGTAACCACAGGATCGTTTCGGCCCAGCTCAGTTCCCAGCATCTGTGTCCGATCGGGCGCGTGTCGCGCGCCAGCAGCGTATAGGCCATGGCGGGCTCGCGATCGATGCCTTGCACCGCGATGCGGCCCTTGTGCCGGCCTGCTTCAAAAACCACAGGGCCATCGCCGCCCGACGGCAGAAAGCCGTCGAAGCTGCGATCAGCGGCGAATTTCTCGATGACGAGCCGCACCGTTCCCTGCGGATTGACCCCAGGTGCCAAGTCGCCGAGCAGCGCGTCCTGCGCCCGGTCGAGCGTTTCGCCGTCCTCGATCCGCGCTGCCGACTGGATGCGACGGATGAAGTCGTAGAGCGGGAGTGTGAACTCGGACGGAGCCAGCGGCTCCGCCAGTCCGGGCAATCCACGCGCTCGCAGGCTGACGTCGAGACGCTTGTTGACGATCTCGGCGAGTTCGGTGGCGGTATCGAGGGAGAAGCCGTAATCGCCGTAAAGCAGCTTCGAGAATTTCGGCGCGCTGCTCTCCCATTTCGTCTCGCCGAACAGCCGAAAGGCAATCTCCGCCTCGGGCATCGGCATGCCGACGAGCTCCCGAAAAGCGCGCCATTTCAGATACAGGCCCGGAGTCGTCGCCATATGGTCCAACCACCTGCGATGCGGTTCAGCTTCATTATGATGCTGTGCCGCAGCGGCGAAGACAATTGTCGTCCCGAATATCTGGTATCCGGCAAGCTCCCAATGTCGGGTTGTGGCGCCACTCGGCCTCGCCCTGACTTTCCGATGCAATACGAGGGGATTGGGCCAGCGGCAGACACCTGAGGACCTTTGTCGAAGCTGCCCTGTTTGCTGGTGCTGTCTCTGGCGCGGTCGTCATTCCGCCTTGGCCTCGGCGATCGGCTCGACGATCGCACCGAGCAGGTTGAGTCCCTTAAGCGTGATGTGGATTTCGTGGCGCCGCATCTCGGCGTTGTAGGTCTTGGTCAGAACCTGGTGGCCTGGGACGCGCCGTGACCCTTCGGCCAGGACTTCGATGTGCCGCATAAATTTTGCGTAGTTCAGCCCGGCCCGCTCCGCCAGGATCTTGGCGGAGGGTTCGTCAGCGCTGTTGGCGGCGACGTTCAAGAACGTCCGCATCGTCGCGATCGAGACGTCGGGCATGACGTCGTAGGGGCCGTCGTACATGGCGGCTGCGGTGCGCACATGCTGGGGATCGCTCGGCACGTAGAAGAAAAAGAACATCGGTTCCATTCGGCTCGTTGACGTCCGGACGATGCCATCGCGTGCGCCCGTTTGCAAATCAGCGAATCCTGATTACACTGTTATTCCGTGTTATCTGATTGGAGTGCAGTTGTGTCCCACCATGCGGACGAGTGGACGGCCGATTACCGGTCGCGCCGGCCCGATACCCCCGACACCGGGCTGATGAGCAACGGCATCGCCGTGCTCGTCGGCGACGGTGAGTTTCCCGATGACGAGATGGCCGAGCGCCTCCCCCCGGAACTGCGCGACAGGGCTGCGCGCCTGCGCGCCGAGTTGCGGCGCCTGCGGCAGGGATGGACGCCCTCAGTGGCGGAACTGGCCGAGGTGCCGGTGATGACCGATGCGGCGCTCGTCCTCGGAGACGGCGAAGATCTGCCGGTGCTGGTGGGGCTGATCGACGACGATCTCGTCGAGACCGACGCGGTCGCGGCCGTCGATGCGGAAGGCGGAGGTTGGGCGCGCACCGTCAGCCGCTGGGTCAGGCTCCAGGGAGCCTGCTGCCTGAAGGAAGGGGCATCGATCTCGCCGGCTCTTCTCGAGCGGCTGAAGGACTGAGGAGACGAGCCATGTCCGACGCGCCCGATTCTGGTCTCGCCAACACTCCCGTGCGGCCTTCGCTGCTCGCGCCGCACCGGTCCCCTATGCCGATACCGCGGCCGATCGCGCCGATGGCTATTCCCTCACGGGACCGGCCTGCTGCGGAGGATGCGGTGAGCACGCATCCCGCCGCGCCGGCCGTCGACCTTGCGGATCTCGGCGATGCGCTGCTGGCAGCTGACATCGCCAGGCTGGCGACCGGATATGATGTCCCGGCGGAGATGCCGCTGCTCAGCGTGCTGGTCACCTCGGCCACGGCGCTGGGCTCGCTGATCAGGGTCGGGCTCGGCGCCGTCCGGAGCGAACCGCCGGTACTGTGGGGAGCGATCGTCGCCACGCCCGGCGCGCGCAAGAGCGACATGACCGCCTTGCCCAAGATGCTGCTGGAGGCGGCGACCGTCGCCGAACGCGAGCGCTGGCGCCAGGATCACGAGGCGGCCCAGCGCGACAAGAGCCGGATCGAGCTGGAGTGGCGCATTTATCAGGCCGAGCAGCGCAAGGCGCTCATCAGGGATCTGCCGGATCCCAGGCCGCCGGCGCGCAGTCCAGACTCCGTGGTTGTGCCGATCCGGCCCGGCATCGTCATCCAGGATTCCTCGGTCGAGGACATGACCGAGATGCTGGCCGGCTCGCCCCGCGGCGTTCTCGCCCTGGCCGACGAGGCCGCGACGCTGCTCGGCCAGGGCCGGCAGATGCGCTCCCGGCTGCTGCAGTCGACCGGCGGCAGCGCGCTCAGGGTCGGACGGATCAGCCGGGAGAGCCGCGAGCTGCAGAGCTTGGCGGTCTCCATTTTGACCGGGACGCAGCCCGACAAGATCACCGGCCTGGTCGGCCGGCAGGACGATGGCCTGGCCGGACGGTTCTTCTGGGTCTGGATCGACGAGGAGCGCGACGCGCTGATCGCGCGAACCGCGCTGTCGCTCGACGGCCTGATCGAGCTCGTCGGCCGGCTGCGTGCGATGGGCCGGGTCGAGGATGTGACGACCATCCCGATCGAGGAAGCAGGCCTCGATCGGCTGGAGCGGGCGATGAGGGACTGGAGCGAGGCCGGCCGGCGCGCGGGCGGGCTGGTCCGCAGCTGGTATGCGAAGGCCGGCGGTCACTGCGGGCGGCTCGCCCTAGTCCTGGAGGCGATCGCCGCAGCCCGTGACGGCGACGCCCTCCCCCGGAGTGTGTCTCTCGCCCGGATCGAAGCGGCCATCGCGCTGGTCGACCGGTTGTTCGCGCCCGGCATGATCAGGGTCGCCCGGCATGTGGCGCAGGACCCGGGCGAGCAGATCCGGGAGAACCTGGTCCGGCACCTCATGGCCAGCGGGACGCAGCGTTTCCGGGCGCGCGAGCTGCGCCGTTCCCGCACCGGGCTGTTCGGGTCGCCGGCGGCGTTCGAGGACGTGCTGAAGGAGCTCGAGAGCGAGGACGTGCTCAGCCGGGCCGACCGGCAGCCGGGCGCGCAGGGCCGCAGCCCCGGCGATTATGTGGTCAACCGGGCGAAGCTTGCCGCGGCCCTGGCGGGCTGACCGAGGCAAGCGTTACCTCCGGAGTAACGGGGACATCCGACATGTCGCTCCCGGCAATCACACGTACGGCCACGACCGAGACGCGTTACCTCGACCGCTTCGGACAGCTCTGGCGGCGGGCTGGGACGGAGCTCGACCGCTCCATCCGCGTCCTCGACTTCGTGAGGCAGTTCCTGATCTGGGCGCCACAGTTGAGCGGCTCCTCGGTCCGCCAGTATCGCGCGACGATCCGGTTCGGGCTCGAACGCCTCGCGCGGCACAACCCGCATCTGCGCGCCGAGGTCGCCGAAGCCCTCACCTTGCTCGACGGTTCCCGACAGCAGGATCCCGCGCCAGCACCGCGCGGCAAGCCGAAAGCCTCCATCCCGCTGCGCACCTCGGCCAGCAAGGCGAAAGGTATTTCCGACGCCGACTTCGACCGCATCATCGCGGCCGCGCCCCTCTACCGGTCGCAGTACAACGAAGATCTCGTCGGCTTCATGCGAGCGACCATCGTGACCGGGCATCGTCCTATCGAGTGGCACGGAACGACGATCACCATCACTGGCGATACGCTGATCATGATCGTCCCGAATGCCAAGAACAGCAACGACAGGGCGCATGGCCCGACCCGAACCCTGATCTTCGAGAAGCTCGACCCCGTCAGTCGCGATCACCTGCTTGCCTGGACCGAACGGGTCAACAGCCTCTCGCGCAAAGACTATCAGGCTCTGCTCGAGCGGATCGAGGAACGCATGCATATCGTCACCCGGGCGCTGTTCCCGCGTCGCAAGCGCTGGCCGACGCCGTACTCGCTCAGGCACGCCTGCTCCGGCCGCCTGAAGCGTCACTTCATCGGCCATGCCAGAACGCAGGAGGAGCGTGATCTCGGCGCGGCCATCGTCGCCGCTCTCATGGGCCACGCCGCCGACGACACGGCGTCCCATCACTACGGAAGCTCGCAGGGGAGCGGCGGACGCAGCTACCCCATCCCCAAAGCCGACCCCGAAGAGGTCGCCCGGATCAGGCCAAAGCTCGCCGAAAGCCGCAACAGGATGCGCGTCATGATCGCGGCGCGGAGAACGCCCGCACCGCGCTGACAGGGCGGACAGGGTCGCTGCAGCAGAACGCGCACGGCGTTTTGGCATTTTGGCAGTGGGCTCATGACGATGGCACAAGTTCGCCAGCATGGCCGGTATCGATCTCAGAGCGCTGCCGGGGAGGCATTGATCGCAGCGTCCTTCATCACGGTGTCGATCTCGCCTTGGACCAGCACGCGCCGCTCGACGAGCGCGGTGGCGAGCGCGATGATCTCGCGCGTGTGTTGCCGCACCAGCATGATCGCCTCGTCCTGCAGCCGGTGCAGATCGGCTTCGACCGCGGCGGCGAGGGTTCGATCGGCGGCCAGCAGGCGCGTGTCGTCGCCGGGGCGCCCCCTGACCGTCAGCTGGCCACGCAGGCCGAAGGTGGCGTGGGCCGCCGTGACCCATTCGGTCGCCTTGGCCAGGTCGCTGATCGAGCCGGCGTTGGGGCCGTCACCGAGGACGATGTCGGCGGCGCGTCCGGCCAGGATCGCGACGACCTGGTTGTCGAGGCGATCGCGATCGGGAGCCCGGTCGACGACGAACTCGGCCCAGCCATCGGCACGACCTTCCGCCTGGATGGTGACGGAGCGGACCTCGAGCCCGAGGCTCCTGCCGACGACGACATGGCCGGCCTCGTGCAGGGCGACCGCCCTCAGTTCCTCCGGCGAGCGCGTATCGGCGGGGGTCATGACGGCCCGCAGATCGTCCAGGGCAAGCGGCCGGCCGGCGTTGAGCGCCCTGCGCCGTGCCTGCCTGATCCACTGCACGACGTTGGCTCCGGTAGCGCCCGGAACCTGACGCGCCAGCGGCAACAGGTCGGCACCCGGCAGATCGGTCCCCAGATGCAGCCGGAAGATGCCCGCCAGACCCGCCGCGTCGGGCGGCGGGATCAGGAAGGATCGATCGAAGCGGCCGGGGCGCCGGATCGCGGCATCGACCCTGTCAACGTGATTGGTCGCGCCGAGCAGGACCACGCCGCTCTTGTCGGCGCGGACCTGGTCGATCCGGAGCAGCACGCTGGTGATGACCGGCAGCCACCAGTCGGCGCCCCTCTGCGAGAGCTTCGCCCGGTCCGGCAGCGCGTCGAGCTCGTCGATGAACAGCACCGAAGGGGCGCTGGCGAGCGCGCGGTCGAACACGGCCGACGCCGCCTTGATGACGCTGTCGAGGTAGCCCGGGCCGGCCTTGAACCAGTCCGCGATGCTGGTCGTCTCGATCGGCAAGCCCGCCGCCTTCGCCACGGCCCTGGCCAGCGTCGTCTTGCCGGTGCCGGGCGGGCCGTGGAAGATCGCGCTCTCGAGCTGGGTCGGCTGGATCAGGCCGGCACGCATGCGCCGGACATCCTCGACCAGGTCGAGCGCCCAGTCGCGGGCCTCGCCATAGCCGGTGAGCTCCGCCAGAGGCGGGGTGTCGTCGCTGGAGCCGATGACGGTGGTCGCCGCCGATGCGCGCTGCAGGCGTCCGACGCAGGCACCGGGCGAGCTGCCACGGCGAAGGGCAAGAGCGAGCTCGTGCAGATCGAGACCCGCGATGTCCGCTCCCGAGATCGCTGGCGCCGAGCGGCCGGTCCAGCGACGGATCACCTTGCGCATCAAGGCCGGCGTCGGGCTCCTGACGATCAGTCGACGATCGGCCGCGCCGCGCAGGAAGGCGGGCAGGCGCTGGTCGGGATGGGCGGCGACCGCCACCACGGTGCGTCCTGCCTGCAGATCCTGGACGATGTCCTTGCCGATATTGTCGCGGGCCTTGATCTCGGGTCGGCCGGTATAGGTCACGATCTGCTGGTCGATGCTCTCGACGAGCCTGCCGAGCGGCTGCTCCCAGGCCTCCGTCGGAACCTGCACGACCATGAGCGACGCCGCGCCGGATGGCATCTTGCGCAGATCGAGCTTGGCAGCGCGGGCCTGCTCGTCGAAAGCCAGCTCGACGATCAGCTCGACGGGACTGTAGACCGACTGGACGGAACGACCGGCCGCAGTGCCGCTCTCGGGGCTGCCCGAGCTGCGGCTGGCGTCGTTCGGGCTGCCCTTTGCCTGCTCCGCTTCGGGACGCTCGGCTTCGAGGCTCCACACCGGCTCGCCATCGGGCTCGGCATCGACGTGGATCTCCTGCCCATCGGCCAGGCGGTGGCTCTGGGCGAAACGGGCGAGGATGCCAGAACGGGGCATATGGGCGGATGCCGCGCTCGACGGCTTGCGGTCGCAGGTCATGGCGGTCGTCCTGATCAGTTCTGAACGGAAGGGGTGCGGGCATCCGGAAGACGCCCGGCGGGCGGGCCCGCGTCACCGCACGGCGGCGACAAGGCCACCTCGACGGCGCGCTCGAGCCGGCGCCTGCGATCGTGGATACGCGCATGATCGAGGATCAGCTGGCAGGCGCCGTTCTCCCCGGCGTTGAGGAGCAGCGCCGTCATCGCCAGGTCGCGTCGCATGTCGTCGCCGTCGATGACGCCGAGGGCGAGCCTCGATGCCATCGCCGCATCGCCGCCGGCGGCCTCGGGAAGGCCGGGGACTCGCAGGATCGCGACCTGAGCCAGCAGGCGCCGCAGACGGGTCGCGACGTCCGGATCCAACGGCAGGGCGGCGGCCGTCCACAGCCGCAGCAAGGCCGGTGCGGCGGTATCGGGGATCGGCTGATTATCGGGCGTCATGGCAAAGCGGTTCCCTGCACGCGGACGAGGTCCGCGCGACGCGTGGTGACGAGGACGACGATGGGAGGGAGCGGCGACCTGCACCGCTCCCGTATCGGTTACTGGACGGTCGGCCGCTGCGGGCTGCTGCGGGCCTGCGCTCCCGCCGGGATCCGATCGCCGCAGACCAGCCGACGGGCGGACTTCGGCTTGACGGGATTGGCGAAGGGATGAGCCTGCAGGCTTCCGTCATCCGCGGCTCCCAGCAGGTTCTGGGCGACGGTCAGCAGGCGCGGCACCTCGCGCAGGATCTCGGCCCGGAGCCGATCCGTGACCGCATCGACGAGGTCGCGGACCGGCACGCCGAAGAGCGCGTCGATGCCCTCGCGCGTCACCGTCAGGCCGTCGGCGAAGCCGCTGCGCCCGTAGTAGTCGAGCAGCCAGCTCTCGAAGGAGCGCGGCTCGCAATCGAAGCGCGGCCGCAGGAAGGACGGCAGCTGCAGCCTGGCGCAGCGCAGGTCGCGCTCGATCAGGCGGCGCTTGCGGACCTCGGTGATGCCGCCGCCGCGCTTGATCTCGATGATCTTCGCCGCACCCGTCTTCAGGTGGATCGCGATCAGGTCGAAGAACGCGACCCGGCGGTACGGCCCGTGCGCCGTCGCCGTCAGCCCGGCGAGCGCCTCGGGCGTGTTGGTCGCCACGAGCGCCTCGGCGGCGTCCGTGATCGGCATCTCGACCTGACGCAGCACCAGATACTCGCCGCTGCGCTCCAATGCCTCGCAGATCGCGGCATCGATCAGGCCGCCATGCCGCTTGACGGCGGAGGAGAGGTAGGAGTTACAAACGCTGAGGCCCGGCCCCAGCAGCGGATCGGCGACGAAGTCGGCCTGCAGGGCGCCAGCCGCCGCCCGCTCGACGCTGGCGAGCAGGGATGCCGGCAACGGCACGACGGACGAGTTGGACGAGTTGGACGAGGTGAGGATGGTGCGATGATCGGCCTTGGCCATGACGATGAGCTCCGGACGTGGACGGGCTGTCCACCGGCTCCTATATCGACTCAACAACTCAATTTTGCAATCTGAACTCAATAAAATGGTTAACAAAGAGCAAGTCCGCGCTGCTCGCGTTTGGCTCGGCCTCAGTCAAAAGGAGCTGGCCGAACTCGCGATGGTCGCCCAAGGAACGATTGCATCTCTGGAGACCGGTAGCCGCATCCCGCACGATCGGACCCTGCGCGATATCCAGCAGGCTCTCGAGAGCCGGGGCATCGTGTTCCTTTTCGAGAATGGGAGAGGGATCGGCCTCCATATCCGCTCGTCCCAAGGCACAGCCGCACCGCCAGATCAAAGCGAGACCGTCTAGGATGTCCGCCTGATCGCAGGCAGGAACGCCCAGTCGAGCCCCTGCACGGCCTCGTCCAGATCGCCGATGTTGACGACGCGCGGCTTTCGCTTCGTGCCATAGCGCTTGGTCATCCCGCCTTCCGCATGCCCCATCAGCGCCTTCTTGACCTCGTCGGCGTGACCGGCGCCGCTGAGTGCATCCTGGAAGGCGTGCCGGAAGGAGTAGAGCGTCGTGCCCTCGCTCTCGATCGTGAGATCCTTGCGGGAGAGGTCGGCCCAGAACGACGAGAAGTAGCCCGAGACCCGCGTCACGTCGTGGTCATGGCGGGTCATCGCCGACCACAGGAACTCCCGGCCGCCGGCGCGGGCCGCCTCGACGAGATCGAGCAGGCCGAGATCGAGAAGCTCGCGTCGGACCGGGACCCAGCGGCGGCGGGCCAGGGTCTTGACGCGGCGGTCTCCCGCGTTCGTCACCACGAAGCAGAGAGTGTCCGGTGCATCGGGATGCGGCATGATGCTGTCGGGCCCGAGCTGGATGATCTCGGAGCTGATCATCCCGTGCAGGCAGGCGATCAGCGGCAGCCAGAACTGCAGTTCCTCGCAGGCCTTGACCTTGGTGAAGCGCTTGCCTTCGGTGAAGATCGGATGGGTGAAGATGCGCTTGAGCTCGGCGTCGCTGTAAGGCTCGCGAAAGTCCTCGTCCTCAGGGATTTCGAGGTAGATCTCCTTGCCGAGCGGCGTCTCGACCCAGCCGGCGTTCAAGGCCGTCGCCAGCAGCGCGGAGATGAACCCCACCTTCTTGTTGATGGTCTGGATCGCGTAGTTGTTGGCCGAGCCGAGGTGGTCGCGATAGGCAAGCACGTGCTTGCGCTTGATCTCTCCGATGTCCTTGACCCCGGAATGCGCCGTGAAGGCCAGGATGGCGTGCTCCATCTCGCGCAGATATTCCGGCCTGACCTGCTTCTTCGCCAGGCGCCGGTTCTCGCACCACTTGGTCGCGCAGTCGGCGAGCGTCTTGCCGACCGCCGTCGACGCGACCGACGCCTTCTGCACGGCAATGGGTTCGGGCATCCCGGGCTGCTCCGGACGCGCCTTGCGCCACGGGCCGGCGATCGTATCGGGATGGGCCGTGCCGAGGCCGCCAAGCCGGCTCTCCCGCTGACGGAAGACGTCGAGATAGGTCAGCTCCGCTTCGAGGCATGCGGCCATGAAGCGGTCGTGGTGCTGCGAGGTCCTGGACAGCGAGACGCCGAGCCTGCGGACATACCCCTGGACGAAGCCCGATCGCTCCGTCGCATACTCGCCGATCGTCATCGCGCGCAGAGTTCGCTCCCGAGCGAAATGCTCCTTGACGTCGGCATTGCTGCGCCGCGGCAGATCGGAGATCTCCGGCACCGGCGCGAAGGCGGAGCCCCTGACCTGACGAAGGCGCTCGCGCCAGTCGTCCTCCAACAGGCTCGCTCCGAACCAGCGGGACAGCGCCTCCCAGTCCTCCCAGCCCCACCCGGTGGCGTCGATGGACGGCAAATGGTCGGCAGCACTCGCCAGCCCGCGTCGCTGACGCGCCTCGGCGAAGCGGCGGTCCCATTCCAGATCCAGCGCCAGCGCCTTCTCGCGCGCCGCGCGCTGATCGCGCGTCTTCAAAGACAGCTGGACGCGCGCGAACGAGAACGCATCGCGCAGGTCCTCGGGCACGCGGCGCACATACTGGCACACGCCGTTCCGGGTGGTGAGATGGTTCGCAACAGGCACGTCGTCGTCAGCCATGTTATGCACGATGTTATGCATCCGGACGGGGTGCAACCCGCCCGAAGGGCTTGTCGACGTTGAAATTCAGGGAGATGGATAACCCCAATCAGGGGAGTGGCGCGCCCGAAAGGATTCGAACCTCTGACCCTCAGATTCGTAGTCTGATGCTCTATCCAGCTGAGCTACGGGCGCGTGACAGCGGAGCGGTTTGAAGGCCGCCGTTGGCTGACGAAAGCCGACTTAAAGGCTCGCGCTGCGCTTGGCAAGCCCTGTTCTGCCGCCTTCGGTCGCTTTCTTGTGAGAGGCTGGATGAGCGATCGCCTCGCGGCCGTCAGCCGTGCTTGCCGTGCAGCAGGAGCGGCTGCAGAGCCTCCTGCCGCGAGGTGTCGTCGGCTATCCCGCTGTCCGCTGCAGATAGGCGCCGGCCGCTGCTCCTGGATTTAGGCAGCTTCTCGGCGATGCCATAGAGCTCTTCGCGGCGGTCCATCTCGCGCCAGATCTCACCCGGCGTGATGCCGAGCTCACTCCACAGCACCACGAGATTGTAGAGGAGATCAGCGCTTTCGCGGACCACCGCCGGGCGGTTGTTCTGCACAGCCTCGATGCCGACCTCAACGGCTTCCTCGCCGAGCTTCTTGGCCATTTTCGGCACGCCTTCGCGGATCAGCTTGGCGGTGCGCGATTTGGCCGGATCGCGGGTGCGGGCCGAAAGAACGGCTGTGTAGAGTCTCTGCACCGAATCGGTCATCGGCACAGAATCGGAGCGCCATGTAAGGGTTTCGTGACGGTCTCGCCGCCGGCGCCGCGTGCTCATCGTGCCACCCCCGCGAACAGGCGCGCGACCTCGCGATAGACGTCGCGCTTGAACGGGATGATCAGCCCCGGCGTCTCTTCCAGCGGGACCCAGCGCCAGGCGTCGAATTCCGGCTTGTGGCCGCTGCCCGGGCTCTGGATGTCGATCTCGCTCTCGTCGCCCTCGAAGCGAAAGGCGAACCATTTCTGCGACTGGCCGCGATACTTCCCGCGCCAGGCTTCCCTGCCGATCTCGCGCGGCAGGTCGTAGCTCAGCCAGTCCGGTGCCTCGGCGAGTAGCGAGACGGAGGCGACATTGGTCTCCTCGCGCAATTCGCGATAGGCGGCCTCGATCGGCTGCTCGCCGGCGTCGATGCCGCCCTGTGGCATTTGCCACTCATGGCCGGGGGCGACATGCTCGCGCTGACTGCGATTGGCCCTGCGGCCGATGAAGACGAGGCCCGCCGGGTTGAACAGGGCAAGGCCGACGCAGGGACGGTAGCCGGGAGGAGGTGTCGTCATCGCAGCGAACCGGTGGTGGAGGGATTGCGGAAGCCGCGGGCGGCGCTGACCGGGACGATGATCAGGTTCTTGCTCTCGAGCGTGCGGGCCCAGCGAGTGATGCGCTCGACCGTGACCGGCAGCGCGCTGGCAGTGGCGACGGCGGCGCCCTGGTCGCGGGCGAGGGTCTCCAGACGCGCCAGCTCCCTGTCGATGGTCTCGGCGCGCGGGACGGCATCGAGCGCGAGATCGGCCTTGAGCGCCGGAATCTGGGCCCTGCTCGCCGCCGAGGCGAGCAGGCTGCGCGGCGAGGAGCCGTCGTCGACGACCATCAGCCCGCGCCCGGCGAGTTCGCGCAGCAGCGGTGTCAACGCGCTATCGTCAGATGTGAGGCGGCCGCCGAGGAAGTTGACGACGCCGACATAGCCGGAGAAGCGGCCGAGCACCCATTGCAGCCGGTCGAGATTGTCGCTGCCCTTCGGTCCGGTAAGCAAAGTGTGCGGGCCGGGGTCGTTGTCGGGATAGTCGAACGGCTCCATCGGCACTTGCAGGAAGACCTCGTGGCCCTCGTTTCGTGCACGCTGCACCGTCTTCTCCAGCTCGGCGCCATAGGGAGCGAAGGCGAGCGAGACTGGCCCCGGCAGGCGCGCGATCGCTTCGCTGGTCGAGCTCTGGCTGATGCCGAGGCCGCCGACGAGGATCGCGATCCGGCCGGCCGGTTTGCTGCCGGGAGCGGGCCCGAGCGGGCGGGCATAGACCTGCGCCGGCGTTGTGCCATCGGGGCCGATCTTCGGCAGGAGGCCGTGGCGGGTGCGCTCGACCAGGCGCTTGTCCGGCGCCGGCGCGAGTTTGACCGTGCCGTCGTCGGGCACGGTGATGATGATCGCGCCGGGGGCGTCAGAGCCCGGCCGGACGACGGTGACGCCTGAATCGCTCTCGAGCTGGCTGGCGCTGGCCGGGCCGCGCCTGTCCTCGCGGGCGGCAGTCTCAGGCGAGGCCTTGGCGATATCTGGAGCGGCGGGACGCTCGCGGATCATGGCGGTGGCGATTGGCTCGCCGCCATCGGGGTCGCGCTTCAACGCCGCGTAGAGGATAAGCCCGGCAAAAAGCACGGCCAGTCCGGCGGTCAGGCCGCGCCAGAGCCAGCGTCCATAGGGCTTTTGCACGCGCGTGCGCTTTGCCTGCCCGAGCGGCTGGTCGAGTTCGCTGAGCGGCAATCCGGCCAAGAAGCGCCGTCCTCTTCGACGTCATCACATCTGCGAATCAGTTCGCAGCGCTAGAGTCGGATGATTCGGGCCGGAATCAATCGTCAATCGGCCGCAGGGAAAACAATCCCCTGCGGCCGTTGCACAAGTGTCGACTCGACGGCGGGCCGGTGACGGCTCAGTTGGACTTGCCGGCCTCCGGAGTCGGGGCAGGCGTGGTCGGCGCCGGATTGGCGGGCAGCGCCACGTCCTTCTTGCCGCGCAGCAGGTTGAGCGCCGCGGCGAGCTGGGTGTCCTTGGTCGGGTCGATCGGGACGTAGGACGGCGAGCCGGCCTGCTCCTCCTTGCCGTCGCCATTGCGCAGATGGCCCTTGAGCGAAGCCTCGCCCTTGTTCTCGACCTTGTCCTTCAGCTCGGCCGGCACGTCCTGGATGATTTCGATGTCGGGCGTGATGCCCTTGGCCTGGATCGAGTTGCCGGACGGGGTGTAGTAGCGCGCCGTGGTGAGCCTGAGGCCGCCATTGTCGCCGAGGCGGATGACGGTCTGCACCGAGCCCTTGCCGAAGGAGCGCGAGCCCATGACGGTGGCGCGCTTGTGGTCCTGCAGGGCGCCGGCAACGATCTCGGCGGCCGAGGCCGAGGAGCCGTTGATCAGCACGACGACCGGCTTGCCCTTGGTCAGGTCGCCAGACTTGGCGTTGAAGACCTGGGTCTCCTCGGCATTGCGGCCGCGGGTCGAGACGATCTTGCCGCGCTCGAGGAAGGCGTCGGAGACCAGCACCGACTGGTCGAGGCGCCCGCCGCGGTTGTTGCGCAGGTCGATGATGTAGCCCTTGACCTTGTCGAAGCCGATATCGGCATTGACCTTGTCGAGCGCCTTGCGCAGGCCTTCATAGGTCTGCTCGCTGAAGGTGCCGATGCGGATATAGCCGACATCGCCCTCGACGCGCTCTTCCACCGCCGGGACGACGATGTTGGACCGGGTCAGGGTGAATTCCAGCGGCTCGGTCTTGCCGGTGCGCTCGATCGTCAGCTTGACCTGCGTGTTGATGATGCCGCGCATCTTCTCGACGGCCTGGTTGAGGCTGAGGCCCTTGACCTCGTCACCGTCGATCTTGCGGATGATGTCGCCGGCCAGGATGCCGGCCTTGGAGGCGGGCGTATCGCGGATCGGCTTGGCGACCTTGAGAACCTCGTTCTCCATCGTCACCTCGATGCCGAGGCCACCGAACTGGCCGCGCATGTCGATGTCCATGTCGCGGAAGCTCTTGGCGTCGAGATAGGCCGAGTGCGGATCGAGCGAGGAGACCATGCCGTTGATGGCGGCCTCGATCAGCTTCTGCTCGTCGGGCTTCTCGACATAGTCGGTGCGGATCTTCTCGAAGATGTCACCGAAGAGATTGAGGCTGCGATAAACCTCGGCCGAAGCCGCGACCGCGCTGGTCGAGGAGAATAGATGCGTCTGCGTCACGACGCCGGTGAGACCGGCGCCGGCGATGGCGCCGACCAGAACGAGAGAAACCTTGCGCATCATCCGCGAACCTTTTCGCCTTGCGATTTCGTCCACCACGGCGTCGGATCGATCGAGACGCCGTCTTTCCTGAACTCGACATAGAGGACCGGCTCGCCGGCCCCCGCTCCCACATTCGTCGCGGCCGCTTCCGCGGTCTCGCCCATCACGGCAATCGGCTCTCCGGCTAGCACAAATTGATTCAACGACACGTCGATGCGCTGCATGCCCGCCAGGAGAATATAGTAACCATTGCCCGCATTGAGGATCAAGAGTTGGCCAAAGGAACGGAACGGCCCCGCATAGACCACCCAGCCATCGGAAGGTGACGAAACCACGGCATTTTGCCGCGTCGACAGCGAAATTCCGCGGGTTGCACCGCCAACTTCGTCGGTTGCGCCAAATCCACGCAATTGTGAACCGGCGACCGGCAAGGGCAGCATACCTCGCAATTCCTGGAACGCCGCCTTGGGGGCGAGCCGGGCCGGATCGCGGAAGGCGAGCTGGGCCATGCGCTGGCGCTGCTCCTGCGTTTCCGCCTCGAGCGCGCGGCGGGCGGCGTCGGCTGCGCGGGTGGCGACGGAGATGTCCTTCTCGATGCGCTCGACGAGATCGCGCAGGGTCTTGGCCTGCGCGGCGAGCTCGCCGCCGGCGGCGCGTTGCGCCTCGATGTCCTGGGCGGCGCTGGTCTCGCGGACACGCCTCGCCTCGATCAGCGAAGCCAGGCGCTGGCGCTCGCCAGCCAGCCCTTCCATCTCGCCGGCAATGGCCTTGCGCTCGTCGGCGATGCGTTCGCGCAAGCGCACCAGCTCGGCGAGATCGGTGCCGAGGATGGTGATCTCCTGGCGCAGATCGGGCACGACCGCGCCGAGCAGCATCGAGGCGCGCACGGCTTCGAGGATGTCCTCCGGCCGGACCAGCACCGCCGGTGGCGGCCGGCGGCCGATGCGCTGGAGCGCGGCCAGAACCTCGCCGATCAGCCCGCGCCGGCTCTCAAGCGAGCGCCGGATCGCGGTCTCGCTGCTCTGCAGCAGGGAGAGACGCTGTTCGAGCCCGGCGATGCGGCCCTCGGCACCTTGCGTACGCGCGGTGGTGTCGAGCAGGGCCTGGTTGAGCTTGGTCCGGTCGGCGCGGATGCCGGCGATCTCGGCTTCGAGCTTCACGCGGGCATCGGCATTGCCGGCGAGCCGTTCCTCGATCGCCTTCAGTTCGGCCTCGCGGGCGCGCTTTTCCTCGCGCTTCTGCTCGGTTTCGCGGGTGGCCTGTTCCGAATCAGGGGCGGGCGGCGTTTGGGCCACGGCTGCGCCGGCTGACAGGCAGGCGCATAGCAGCGCCGGCCAGGGCCGGAGCATGCGCGAAATCCGAATCAGCCGGGAATGGCGGGTCATGCGCGATGATAGGGGTGTCCGGCCATGATCGTCATTGCCCGATAGAGCTGTTCGAGCACGAGCGCGCGGACGATCTGGTGCGGGATGGTCAGGGCCCCGAAGGAAAGCACCAGCGTGGCGCGCTCGCGCAATTCGGCATCGAGCCCGTCGGCACCGCCGATCAGCAGGGTCGCGGCCGGCGTGCCGGCGTCGCGCGCGGCGGCGAGGCGGTTGGCGAAGGCGTCGCTGTCGAGGCTTTTGCCGCGCTCGTCGAGAGCGATGACGAGGCCGGAGGGCGGCAGGCGCTCACCGATCAGCTTCGCCTCCTCGCGGCGGCGTTCCTCGGTGCGGCGGCCGCGGCCTTCGGTAAGCTCGACGACGTCGGGCCCGCTCAGGCCGAGCCCGCGAGCGAGGCCTTGCGCGCGTTCCTGATAACGGGCGCAGAGATCGCGTTCCGGCCCGTCCTTGAGACGGCCGACCGCGATGACCGACAGGCGCACGGGAAAAGGGACTCAGCCGTCGAGGCGCTCGCGCGGCCGGTCGGCGCCCCACATCTTCTCGAGATTGTAGAACTGGCGCACTTCCGGGCGGAAGACGTGGATTATCAGGTCGCCGGTATCGATCAGCACCCAGTCGCAGGCAGGGAAGCCCTCGACCTTCGGCGTCTCGTGGCCGGCCTTCTTGAAGGCCTCGACCAGGCTGTCCGAGATCGAGGCGACGTGGCGGTTGACCCGGCCGGAAGCGATGATCATGGCGTCGGCCAGCGATGTCTTGCCGACGAGGTCGATCACGGTGGCGTCCTCGGCCTTCATGTCGTCCAGGACCTGCAAGGCGAGCGCGATGCTGCTCGCGGCGGGGTTCTCGGTCATGGTGGCCGGGGGAAGCGGCTCAGGAGCAGCTTCGCCGATGGATTGACGGTTCAGTGCCGTATCCTCACGTGACGACGCGCTCAGGGCGCGACACCCCCAATTTAAGCGTCGGAGGGGTCGAGTTCAATCGGTTTCGGCGAGTTCGCGCAGATAGGTCGAGGACAGGTCGGAGCGACGGCCGTGCAGGAAGATCCAGGCGGGCGGGGTGCGCACCGGCAAAGCTGCGCCCTGATTCTCCGACAAACGCCAGCGCGCCATCCAGTTCGCGGCAGGCGAGGCGATCGAGCGATGGGTCGAGCCGGGCCTGTCGATCACCGCGATCGGCATCATCCTGGCAATGGCGCGCCATTCGTTCCAGCGGTGGAAGTTCGCCAGATTGTCCGAGCCCATGATCCAGACGAAGCGCACGCCCGGGCAGCGGCGTTTCAGCTGACGCAGCGTGTCGGCGGTGTAGCGCGTGCGCAGCGTCGCCTCGATGCCGGTGACGTTGATGTGGCCGTGATTGGCGAGGGCACGGGCCGTCTCGATCCTCTGCGTCAGCGGCGGCAGGGCGTGATTGTCCTTCAGCGGGTTGCCGGGCGTCACCAGCCACCAGACCCGGTCGAGCTGGAGGCGGCGCAACGCCGTCAGGCTCGCCATGCGGTGGCCGTCATGGGCCGGGTTGAAGGTGCCGCCGAACAATCCGATGCGCAGACCGGGGGCGTGCGGCGGCAGGCGTAGCTCGTCGGAGCTCACGGGCGGACCTGACCCTGGCCGTGGACCCGGTACTTGAAGGAGCAGAGTTGCTCGACGCCGACGGGGCCCCGCGCGTGCATGCGGCCGGTGGCGATGCCGATCTCTGCGCCGAAGCCGAACTCGCCGCCATCGGCGAACTGGGTCGAGGCGTTGTGCAGAACGATCGCCGAATCGACCTCGGTGAGGAAACGGGCGGCTGCTTCTTCATCCGCCGTCACGATCGCGTCGGTGTGATGCGAGCCATAGGTCTCGATATGGCCGATCGCGGCATCGAGTCCGGGCACGGTCTTCACCGCGATGATGTGGTCGAGATATTCGGTGCGCCAGTCTTCCTCGTTCGCCGGCGTGACGCGCGGGTCGATCGCCAGCGTCGCCTCGTCGCCGCGCACGGCGCAGCCTTCGTCGAGGAGGGCGGCGACCAGCGGCTTCAGATGCGTTCCGGCGCAAGCCTCGTCGACCAGCAGCGTCTCGGCGGCGCCGCAGACGCCGGTGCGGCGCAATTTGGCGTTGAGCAGGATTGTGCGGGCCATGGCGAGATCGGCCTGCCCATGAACATAGACATGATTGTTGCCGTCGAGATGGGCAAAGACCGGCACGCGCGCCTCTTGCTGCACGCGTGCGACCAGGCTCTTGCCACCGCGCGGCACGACCACGTCGACGGTGCCGCCCAGCCCCTTGAGGATTTCGCCGACGGCGGCGCGGTCACGGCTCGGCACCAGCTGGATCGCCTCGCGCGGCAGACCGGCGGCGGCAAGCCCGTCCTGCATGGCGGCGGCGATTTCGCTGGAGCTGCGGAAGCTGTCGGAGCCGGCACGCAGGATCGCGACATTGCCGCTCTTCAGGCAGAGCGCGCCGGCGTCCGCCGTGACGTTGGGACGGCTCTCGAAGATCACCGCGACGACGCCGAGGGGAGTGGCGACGCGCTCGAAGACGAGGCCGTTTGCTTGTGTCCAGCTCGCTAGCACCTTGCCGACCGGGTCGGGCAGGGCGGCGATATCAGCGACGGCCTGGGCGATCGCTTCGAGGCGGGCCTCGTCGAGGGCGAGGCGATCGATGAAGGACGCGGCGAGACCGGCAGCCCGCCCGTCCGCGAGATCCTGGCGATTGGCAGCGAGGATCGCCGGCGCGCGTTGACGCAGGGCCTCGGCCATCGCGGCGAGAGCGCGGTTGCGCTGCTCTGCGGGGGCGGTGCCGACCCGGCGCGCGGCGGCGCGCGCGCCCTGGCCGAGCCCGTGCATCAGCGCGGCGATGTCGCCGTTCTCATTGTCGGGCGCGGGGAAGCGCCGTGCGTTCTCTTGGGTCATCGCCGCCCTGGATTTTGCTTAGGCACCGGGATCGTAGCCGAGGCGCAGCGCCATGTCGTCCCGGTGAATCATCTCGGCCCGGCCGGGGTAGCCGAGCACCGCCTCGATCTCGCGCGAGGCTTTGCCGAGCACCCGCACCGCCTCGTCCGCATCATAGGCGACGAGGCCGCGGCCGAGCTCGCTGCCGTCGCCGGCGCGGATCATCACGGCGTCGCCGCGGCTGAAGGCGCCCTCGATCCGGGTCACGCCGACCGGCAGCAGGCTCGCCCCACCACGCAAAGCGCGGGCGGCGCCGTCGTCGACATGCAGCGTGCCGCGCGGCTCGAGCGAGCCGGCAATCCAGGTCTTGCGCGCGGTCGCGGGCGTCGAGGCGCTGAGGAACCAGGAGCAGCGCGCGCCCTGCGCTACGGCGCGCAGCGGGTTCTTGGCCCGGCCATCGGCGATCAGCATATGGGCGCCGCCGGCGGTCGCGATCTTGCCGGCCTCGATCTTGGTGCGCATGCCGCCGCGCGAGAGTTCGGAGGCGGCGCCGCCTGCCATCGCCTCGATCGCGGGCGTGATCGCCGGGATGACAGGGATGTGCTGAGCGTCCGGGCTCGACAAAGGCGGGGCGGTGTAGAGGCCATCGATGTCGGAGAACAGCACCAGCAGGTCGGCGCCGGCCATGGTGGCGACGCGGGCGGCGAGCCGGTCATTGTCGCCATAGCGGATCTCGGAGGTGGCGACGGTGTCGTTCTCGTTGATGACGGGGACGGCGCGCAAATCGAGCAGGCGTCCCAGCGTCGCGCGGGCGTTGAGATAGCGCCGGCGCTCCTCGGTATCGGCGAGCGTCAGCAGAATCTGGCCGGCACTGAGCCCGTGATGGCCGAGCGCTTCCGACCAGTTGCGGGCGAGCGCGATCTGGCCGACCGCGGCGGAAGCCTGGCTCTCTTCCAGCCGGAGCGGACCTGCCGGAAGCTTCAAGACGGTGCGGCCGAGCGCGATCGCCCCCGACGAGACGACGAGGACATCGGCGCCGCGCCCGTGCAGTTCAGCGAGATCCTCGGCCAGCGCCGCGAGCCAGGCATGGCGCAGACGCCCCTGCGCCCGGTCGACGAGCAGGGACGAGCCGACCTTCACGACGATGCGGCGGAACTGGTCGAGGGCAGGCAAATTCACGGGCGCGACCGAGCTTTTGGCGGGCGTTGTAAAGCAGCGCCGGCGCAATTCAGCTGCGCCTGGAGCGACATAAATCCGTGTTCCTTCAGACCGGGGCGCCGAGCACCCGCGCCATCCAATAGGCCTGATAGGCGATGTGGAGCAGTGCCGTTCCGAGTTGCAAGCGCTTGTTGGCCCAGAGTGAGGCGACCAGGCAGATGCCGAGACCAAGCGGGACCTGGACGAGATAGTCGGCGCTGTAATGACTCCAGCGTGCCTGTCCCTTGAGGGCGGTGTCGACGACGTCGAGGACGAAGGTCAGGGCGAAGAGCCCGAAGAACCAGCGCCGACGATTGAGGAAATAGTCCTCGTAGTCGGCATATTCGTCGAGATCGTCCGGGAACAGCAGCGCGCAGAGCAGGAGGAGCGTCAGCGCGTAGATAATCAGGAAGGCGAAGGTGCCGAAGGTCAGGCTCGGCAGCCGGGACAGGGCGAACTCCCACCACCAGAACAGAGCCAGCTCGACCAGCAGCGAGAACACCCAAAGCAGATGGATCGCCGAGATGCGATAGCGCTTGGGATGCTGGATCAGCCGGGCGATGCCGGTCAGCAGCCGGGTGATGGCGAGGCCGATCACCATGCCGATGACGATGCGGATATGGGGGAAGAGTTCGTTGACGGCTTGCGAATCCATGGCATTCGGCGTGATCAAAACATGCCGCCAGCGTGCATGGCTGGCTGTCGCATGCCAAGAGGCCGACATGCTGCTGGTCCGATATGCACCGGGCGCGACACGATAAGGGGTGGCGCTCGCTGCAGAATTCTGCTACCGCGGCGCACAAATCCCAAAGGGTCGGGCGTTGCCTGACCCTTTTTCCTTCCATCCTGCAAAGCTGGAGACACGGATGCAGGTTCTCGTGCGCGACAACAATGTCGATCAGGCCATTCGCGTTCTTAAGAAGAAATTGCAGCGCGAAGGCGTGTTTCGTGAGATGAAGCGTCGCGCTTCCTACGAGAAGCCGTCCGAGCAGCGCGCCCGCGAGAAGGCCGAGGCCGTGCGCCGCGCCCGCAAGCTCGCCCGCAAGCAGGCCCAGCGCGAAGGCCTGATCGCCGCGCCGAAGCCGAAGGTGCTGAAGCCCCGCGCTGCCAGCGCAGCGGCCCCGCGCTGATTTCACTACAAAACTCCCGCGAGCTGCCCTATTTGCAGCGCGCGGGCGGCATTCTCGCCCGAGCAACTCCTGAAGGCCAACCTTGAAGAACCCGAACGACCGCCATTTCACCGACCGTCAGGCCAATTCCGCCAATGCGAAGAAGGCCCTGCTCGAGCGCTTCAAGAAGCGCCCCGGGCCGGACGATCCGGTGATGGTGCAGCGTCGGGCCGAGCGCGAGGCGATCGCTTCTGCGCGGGCCGAGCGCGATGCCAAGAAGGAAGCCGAGCGGCTGGAGGCCGAGCGCCTTGCCGCGATCGAGCAGGCGGCGCGCGAGGAGGCCGAACGCCTGGCCGAGATCGAGCGCGAGGTGCAGCGCAAGGCCGAGCAGGCCAAGCGCGATGCCGAGCGGCCGCGCCGTGTTCTGCTCGAAGCCGTGCAGTACATGGAGATGCGGGTCGCCGGTAAGCGCCGCTGAACACGAATTCTCGATCGACCATGTGTTGATCGCTGACGGCGCCGCACCTCGTGCGGCGCCGTTTTGTTTTGGTGCACAGGCCTTGTGGCGCCGTTTCTTTCCGTTGCGGAATAGCACTCGTTCCATCGCGGAACAGTAGTGGTTTCACTTACAACTAAAGTTATAGTTCTTCCGGCTTGCCATCTTCCCGTACTGCCGAAACTCTCAGCGCGACCGGCCAGCAGAGCCGCAAACAATGCTCGCCGGCCTCAACGGCGCCATTTCTCCGGGGAGAGAACCATGACGTCCGAAGCGACGAAGACGCCTGCCAATCGACGTAACTTCCTGAAAGTAGCCGGCCTCGCCGGCGCCGGCGCGATCGCCATGCCGCAGGTCAGCCGGGCGCAGACCGTGACCTGGAAATTCCAGTCGACCTGGCCGACCAAGGATATCTTCCACGAATTCGCCGGCGATTTCGCCAAGCGGATCAACGACATGTCCGGCGGGCGGCTGAAGGTCGACGTGCTCGCCGCCGGCGCGGTGGTGCCGGCCTTCCAGATGCAGGATGCGGTTGCGGCCGGCATCCTCGATGGCGGCCATGGCGTTTCCGCCTACTGGTACGGCAAGAACAAGGCGTTCTCGCTGTTCGGCACGCCGCCGGCCCTGGGCTGGGACGCCACCAACTTCCTCGGCTGGATGAACCATGGCGGCGGCTACGATCTCTACAACGACCTCGTCCAGAATCAGCTCAAGCTCAACCTGGTCGGCTTCTTCTCCGGCCCGATGCCGTGCCAGCCGCTCGGCTGGTTCAAGAAGGAGCTGAAGACCGCCGACGACTTCAAGGGCCTGAAATACCGCACCGTCGGCCTCGCCGCCGACCTTATGCGCGAGATGGGCGCGGCGGTCACCATCCTCGCCGGTGGCGAGATCGTGCCGGCGCTGGAGCGCGGTGTCATCGACGGCGCCGAGTTCAACAATCCGTCCTCGGATTCGATCCTCGGCTTCCAGGATGTCGCCAAGGTCTACATGCTGCAGAGCTACCACCAGGCGGCGGAAAGCTTCGAATTGCTCTTCAACAAGACCAAGTTCGACGCGCTCTCGCCGGAGCAGAAGGCGATCATCAAGTACTCGGCCGAATCGGCCTCCTCCGACATGATCTGGAAGGCGCTCGACCGCTATTCCAAGGATCTCGAGATGCTGCGCGGCAAGGGCGTCAACGTCATCGCCACGCCCGAGCCGATCCTGAAGGCGCAGCTCGCCGCCTGGGACAAGGTGCTGGAAAAGCTTGGCGGCGAGAATGCCTTCTTCAAGAAGGTGGTCGACAGCCAGAAGGACTGGGTCAAGCGCACCGTGTCCTACCAGCGCGTCAACGAGCCCTCGCGCGAGCTCGCCTTCAACCACTTCTTCAAGACCTGAAGGCCGTCGTCCGCGACAACGCCGCGCCCGCCATCGTCCTCGATGGCGGGCGTTCTTTGCCCGAGAAGCATGAGCAGGTGCGCATGGGACTGATCCTGGCGATCGACAAGTTCAACACCGCAATCGGCAAGCTCGCCGGCTGGACGATCCTGATCCTGACGCTGGCGATCAGCTACGAGGTCTTTTCTCGCTATGCGTTGCGGGCACCGACCGAATGGGCCTTCGACGTCAGCTATATCCTCTACGGCACGCTGTTCATGCTGGCCGGGCCTTATGCGCTCGCCCGCAATGCGCATGTGCGCGGCGACTTCCTCTATCGCTCCTGGAGCCCGCGCACGCAGGCCAGGCTCGATCTTGCGCTCTACATCCTGTTCTTCTTTCCCGGCATCATCGCGCTGGCCTGGGCCGGCTACAAATTCGCAGCCTTCTCCTGGATGATCGGCGAGCATTCCTCGAACTCGCCGAACGGGCCGCCGCTCTACCACTTCAAATCGCTGATCCCGATCGCCGGCATGCTGATGACGGTACAGGGCCTGGCCGAGGTGGCGCGCTGCATCATCTGCCTGCGCACCGGCGAGTGGCCGCCGCGCCTGCACGATGTTGAGGAAACCGAGAAGCTGATTCTCGAACAGGCCGCCCAAAGCGCGCCCGACGCAGGGAAGACGGTCTGATGTTCGGCTTGGGCAATCCGGAACTGGGCGTGGTGATGCTCGTCCTGTTCATCTTCTTCATCATGCTCGGCTTCCCGATCGCCTTCACGCTGATGGCGCTCGGCGTCGGCTTCGGCTACTGGGCGATGGGCGACACAGTGTTCAACCTCGTGGTCCAGCGCACCTATTCGGTGATGGCCAACGACGTCCTGGTCTCGATTCCGCTCTTCATCTTCATGGGCTACATCATCGAGCGGGCGAACATCCTCGACCGGCTGTTCCATTCGATCCAGCTGGCGCTTGGCGGCGTGCCGGGCGCGCTCGCGATCGCCACGCTCGCGACCTGCGCCATTTTCGCCACCGCGACCGGCATCGTCGGCGCGGTGGTGACCTTGATGGGCCTGCTCGCCTTCCCGGCGATGCTGCGCGCAGGCTACGACGTCAGGCTCTCGGCCGGCGTCGTCTGCGCCGGCGGCTGCCTCGGCATCCTGATCCCGCCTTCGGTGATGCTGATCCTCTATGGCGCGACCGCTGGCGTCTCGGTGCCGAAGCTCTATGCCGGCGCACTCTTCCCGGGCCTGCTGCTCGCGACCCTCTACATGCTCTATGTGCTGATCCGCTGCTGGCTCAATCCGGCGCTCGCTCCCAAGCTGCCAAAGGAGCAGACCGAGGTGCCGTGGACAACGGTGATCTGGGCGCTGCTGACCAGCTTTTTCCCGCTCACCATCCTGATCATGTCGGTGCTGGGTGCGATCTTCTTTGGCTTGGCGACGCCGACGGAAGCGGCTGCGATCGGCTCGCTCGGAAGCCTGATCCTGGCGGCCGCCTACCGCTCGCTCTCTTTCACCAAGGTCAAGGAATCGGTGATCCTGACGGCGCGGACCTCGGCCATGGTCTGCTGGCTCTTCGTCGGGTCGTTCATCTTCTCGTCGATCTTCGCCATCCTCGGCGGTCACGAGCCGATCAAGAACCTGGTCACGGCGCTCAACCTGTCGCCGACCATGTTCCTGATCGTGGCGCAATTGATCATCTTCGTCCTCGGCTGGCCGCTGGAATGGACCGAGATCATCGTGATCTTCGTGCCGATCTTCCTGCCGCTGCTGGAGTTCTTCAAGATCGACCCGCTGTTCTTCGGCATCCTGATCGCCTTGAACATTCAGACCTCCTTCCTGTCGCCACCGGTGGCGATGGCGCCGTTCTATCTGAAGGGCATCGCGCCGCCGCACGTGACCATCAACCAGATCTTCTCCGGCGTGATGCCCTTCCTCTGGATCGTGCTGGTCGCGATGGTGGTGGTCTATGTCTTCCCCGGCATCGCGCTCTGGCTGCCGAAATATCTCTACGGCTGAGGCCTGAGCCTCAGTCTTCGGAGCGCGCATCCTGGCCGCAGCGGAAGCCCGGCGCCTTCTCGTCGGCGAGGCGGCGGGCCGCGGCATTGGCGTCTGGCTTGCGGGCGTCGACGCTGCCGACGATGCAGGAGGTGCCGTCCGGCGCGAGCCGGTGGACGACGAGCCGGCTGCCGTCGAGCTTGCCGACATTCTGCCCGGTGGCGTAGCGCAGGATCGCCGCCTGCGGCTTGCCGCCCTTCGGCCCGCGCCATTCGATCGTCTTGCCCGCCTCGAAGAAAGCGGCCTTGTCGGAGATCGTCTCCTGCAGCGCCTTGGTGCCGAACTCGACCGCCGATGAATCGTCGCCAGCGGTCCAGATCACCGTGATGCCGGCCTTGCCGGGGCAGCGATGCACCGAGACCGGATCGCCATTGCCCTGGTCCTTGCGGCATTTCGCGTACTCGTGGCTGGTGTAGCCGCTGACCCATTGCTCGGCCCGGAGCGGCGCAGCCGGCAGGGTGGCGATAGCGATGGCGAGAGCGAGCTGGGCGATCGTCATGGCGTGGTTTCTCCGTCCAGAGATGCCGATTCGACGACATCCGGCGCCCGCCGGCAAGCAACCGTTGTCGGCTCGAATGGGAACCTCGCGACATTTTGGAAATTTTTTATGTGACCCGCGCGATTCCGGTCCAGCGACCGACAAGCCTGCTGCATGGCGAACAGTTCGCCACCCGGCTACCAGATCGGAGAACGAACATGACCCGTACCAAGAAGAGCTTCGCCGCCGCCCTTGCCGCCCTCGCGATCGGCGCTTCCGTTTTCGCCACCTCTGATGCCGAGGCCCGCCCGCGCTATCGCGGCGCTGCGATCGGCGCCGGCATCGTCGGTGCGCTCGCCCTCGGCGCTCTCGCCGCCGGCGCGGCCAGCGGCCCGGCCTATGGCTACTATGATGGCGGCTACGCCCCGGCCTATGCCTACGGCCCCGGCCCGGTTCGCCGCTGCCACCTCGTCGACAACGTCAACTATTACGGCGAATATGTCGGCACCCGCCGCGTCTGCCGCACCTATTACTGAGTCTCGAGTTCCCCAAAGGGCCTTCCTCCCCGGCCCGAAATCCTTGCCCGCCGGTTCGCCCGGCGGGCTTTTTCATGGTGGGGCTCAGCCGCCGGTCGACATGGTCAGCGGCGGCTTCACCTCGGCCGGGACCGGCGAGGTATAGCCGCCATCGGCGGCGACGCGTTTCTGGAAGTCGGCCTTCGCAGCCGCCATCAGCGCGGGATCGGTCAGGACCGCCGCGCCGGTCGCCGCCATCGCCTTGGCGACCTGGACCATCGCCTTGTGCGCCGCCGGCATCTTGCCCTGCGCCACCACCTGCCAGGTGTGGAAGGGCGTGCCGATCGCGACCGTCGGCGCATGGGCCTGCACGGTCGGGACGACCCAGCTGACGTCGCCGACATCGGTCGAGCCGATCGCCGGATTGCGCGGGGAGTCGAGCGGCACGGTGAAGTCGGCGAGCTCGGCATCGGTCTTCGACACGCCGATCGCGCGCCAGACGGCGTCGATGTCCTTCTGCGACAGGGTCGCGCGGATCTGGCGGGCGAACTCCTTGTCGGCATCGTCGAAATGTGGTGGGCCGAGATCTTCCATGATGCCCTGCAGCGCCTGCTCCAGCGGGCCGTTGCCGACGACGTTGGAAACGGCGGAGACGATCTTCATCTCCATCGTCGTCTCGGTCATCAGCGCCGCGCCCTCGGCGATCTTCTTGACCCGGCCGACCAGCTCCAGCATCCCCGGCAGGTCACGGGCGCGGATCGAATAGCGCACGCGGGCATGGGCCTGGACGACGTTGGGCGCGATGCCGCCGGTGTCGAGCAGTGCGTAGTGGACGCGCGCGTCGCTCGGCATGTGCTCGCGCATGTAGTTGACGCCGACGCTCATCAATTCGACCGCGTCGAGCGCGCTGCGGCCGAGCTCGGGCGAGGCGGCGGCATGCGAGGCGCGGCCGGTGAAGATGAAATCGGCGCGGGTGTTGGCGAGCGAGAGCGGCGGGGTGACCTCCCAGAAGCTGCTCGGGTGCCAGGAGATGGCGATATCGGCATCCTTGAAGGCGCCGGCGCGGACCATGAAGGCCTTGGCGGCGCCGCCCTCTTCGGCCGGGCAGCCATAATAGCGGACGCGGCCGGGCAGCTTGTTCTCGGCGAGCCAGTTCTTCATCGCCGTCGCGGCCAGCAGGGCAGCCGAGCCGAGCAGGTTGTGGCCGCAGCCATGGCCGTGGCCGCCGGTCTCGATCTCGCTATGCTTGGCGACGCCGGATTCCTGGCTGAGCCCCGGCAGTGCGTCATACTCGCCGAGGAAGGCGATGACCGGGCCGCCTTCGCCGGCCTCGCCGATCACCGCGGTCGGGATGTCGGCGACGTTTTCGGTGATCCGGAAGCCCTGATGCTTGAGTTCGGCGACATGCTCGGCGACCGAGCGCTTCTCGGTGTAGCAGACCTCGGGAATGGCCCAGACCCGGTCGCTGAGTTCGATGAAGCGCTCTTTGCTGGCGTCGACGTGACGCCAGAGGTCGTTGCGATTGTCCATGTTTCTTCTCGCTGGAGGGAACCTCTCGCGGCCCTTGTCGCAAGCGCGGGGTCGTGCGTCCAGCAACCGTGGGGCATGGCGGCTCTGCCTCATGGCTTTCTTCTGCGCTTGCTTTTCGGCGCGGCATCGGCCTGATGCGCGCCATGGCCCGCCAGAAGCTGTTGTTCGTCGCCACCGAAGACTGGTTCTTCGCCTCGCATTTCCTGCCGATGGCGCGGGCCGCCGGCGAAATGGGGCTCGACGTCGCCGTGATCGCCAGGGAACGCAATCACCGCAAGGCGATCGAGGCGACCGGCGCAAGGCTGATCGCGCTCGAAGCCGAGCGGCGCTCGCTCTCGCCGGTGGCACTCATCAAGCAGATCATGGCGCTGAAGCGCCTGATCGAGCGCGAGAAGCCCGACATCCTGCATTGCATCGCGCTGAAGCCGATCGCGCTCGCCGGCCTCGCCGGGCGGCTCGCCGGGGTCGAGCGCCGGGTCTATGCGCTGACCGGGCTCGGCTTCCTCGGAGCGCGCGAGGGCGGACTTGCCGATGCGGCGCGGCTGGCGACGAAGCTCTGGCTGCGCGAGGCGGTCGATGGGCCACAGGTGCGCTTCCTGTTCGAAAACCCCGACGATCCTCTCACGCTGGGGCTCGATCCGGCCAATGGGGCGAAGGTCGCGATCGTCGGCGGCGCCGGCGTCGACCCGCTGATCCTGATGCCCGAGCCGATGCTGCCGCAGCCGCCGCTCAAGGTCGCGCTCGTTGCCCGCATGCTCTGGTCGAAGGGCGTCGATCTCGCGGTCGAGGCGGTGACTTTGGCGCGCAAGCAGGGCGCGCGCGTCGAGCTGACGCTGCATGGCGCGCCTGACCCCTCCAATCCCAAGGCGGTGCCGGAGGCGACCCTGCGCGAATGGTCGGCGCGGCCGGGCATTACCTGGGCCGGGCCGACGCGCGACATCGAGAGCGTTTGGCGGGGGCACCATGTCTGCTGCCTGCCCTCGCGCGGCGGCGAGGGCCTGCCGCGGACCTTGCTGGAAGGCGCTGCCTGCGGGCGGGCGCTGCTGACGACCGATGTGCCGGGCTGCCGCTCCTTCGTCCGCACCGGCCAGGACGGCTTCGTCGTGCCGGCCAACGATATCGCAGCATTGGCGCAGGCACTGGTGACGCTGGCCGCCTCGCCCGGCCAGGTCGAGCGCATGGGGGTAAGCGCGCGCGAGCGCCTGCTCGCCGGCTATACCGAGCGCGACGTGATGGATGGGGTCAAGGCGCTCTATCGCTCTCTGCTCGGGCAGCGCCAGGCGGATCTGGTCGCGTGAGTGAGGTCAGCGCCACGCTGGACCGGCTCGCCTTCATCCGCGCCCATACTCGGCTGCTGCCGGTGCCGCATGCGCCTGAGATCTCGCTGCATGTCGCCGAGGAGGCGACCGAGCTCTGGCAGAAGACCGAGGACGAGCTGGCGACGATCGGTCTGCCGCCGCCGTTCTGGGCCTTCGCCTGGGCCGGCGGGCAGGCGCTGGCGCGCTACATCCTCGATCATCCCGAGACCGTCCGCGGCCGGCGCGTGCTCGATTTCGCCAGCGGCTCCGGCCTCGTCGCCATCGCTGCGGCCAAGGCGGGCGCGGCAGAGGTGATCGCAGCCGATATCGACGCCTTCGCCGCCGCCGCGATCGGGCTAAACGCCGAGGCGAACGGCGTCTCGATCGCGGCCCGGCTCGATGATCTCCTTGGCCTCGACCAGGGCTGGGACGTCATCCTCGCCGGCGACATCTGCTATGAGCGCGAACTGGCGGCGCAGGTGATCGACTGGCTCTCAGGCCTGTCCCGGCGCGGCGCGATCGTGCTGATCGGCGATCCCGGCCGCAGCTATCTGCCCAAGGACAGGCTCGCCGAGGTCGCGACCTATCAGGTGCCGGTGACGCGGGCGCTGGAAGATGCCGAGATCAAGAAGAGCTCGGTGTGGCGGCTGGCAGGCGAGGGGCGGTAGGTCGCGGAACTCTTGCTCAAGCGGCCCGGCTCGGCGCCTTCTCCGGAGGCATGCCGTCCTTGATGACGCTCTTGAGCATATCCCGCAATTCAGGCGTATCCTGATGCCCGTGAACCTTAACGGCATGCTGGACGGCGGCTTCCAGCAGTTCGCCCTCGCTATCGGCGCCGATCGCGACCGAGCAGTTCATCTCGCTGGGAAATTCACGGCAGTCGATGAATTTGCGTCCCATGGCATCCTCCCTGACTGGAAGATCTGGCTCCCTTCAGGTCGAAGGGCTGCCTGGCTCACGATACGCCCGGGCGCGACTGCCGCGAAGGCGATATGCGGCCTGAGGACGACGACATATGCGACTATTCGGTCTATCCATCGACCGCTGGCTCGCCGCTTGGCATGTCTGAAATGGGTGGAAAGCAGCCTCTCTCTGCTCGCTCCCCTAAGAAATCGCCTCCTTCAGATCCAACGTCCCCTCCGTACCGATCGCCTCGTAATTCCGCTTCAGCCAGCGCTTGGCGGCGGTGCGGCCGAGGTCGCGCAGGCTGAGCAGGAAATTCCATTCGGAGTTGAGGCGCGAGGAGGAGGTCAGCTGCGCCAGCGGCAGGCCGCCATCGATGCGGTGCATCAGCACGCGCTTGTAGTCGCCAGTCGAGAGCTTGCCGTCGTCGAGCAGGCGGTTGACGAAGTCGATGGCGCGCAGTTCGCGCAGGAGCGAGGCGTTGAAGGTGATCTCGTTGAGCCGGTCCTGGATGGCGCGGGCATTGGTCGGCAGTTCGCGGCGTTCGAGCGGGTTGATCTGGACCAGCAGGATGTCGTCGCCGGCCGCTTCGTAGAACAGCGGAAAGAGCGGCGGGTTGCCCATATAGCCGCCGTCCCAATAGGGCTCGCCGTCGATCTCGACCGCCTGGAACAGCATCGGCAGGCAGGCCGAGGCCATCAGATGGTCGGCGGTCAGCTCCTGCCGGGTGAAGATCTTGATCTTGCCGGTACGGACATTGGTCGCCGAGATGAACAGGTTGACGTCGGCGCAGCCCTGGACCTTGCCGAAATCGATCAGGTCGGCGATCACGCCGCGCAGCGGATTGATGTTGAGCGGGTTAACGTCATAGGGGCTCGCCACCTTCGAGAGCAGCTCGAACCAGATCAGCCCCGGCGGGCGGCCATCCGTCCAGGCGCCGAGCATGGTGTCGAGCAGCGAGCGCTCCGAGCCGCCATATTTGCCGTCGACGCTGATCCGGCGCCAGAAATTCTCCAGCGCCGTGCGGGCGCCGTCGATGCCGCCGTCGAGCCAGCCCTCGGTCAAGACCACTGCATTCATCGCGCCGGCGCTGGCGCCGGTGATCGCCTCGATGGCGATACGGCCGTCGGCGAGGATCGCGTCGAGCACGCCCCAGGTGAAGGCGCCGTGCGCGCCGCCGCCCTGGAGCGCGAGGTTGACCGATTTCTCGGCCTTCGGCCCCGCCAGGCCTTTGACCAGCGGGACCTTGCGCTGCTTGCGGCCGGTCACGCGGCGGTCCAGCCGCCATCCATCGGCAGGGTCGTGCCGGTGATCGACTTGGCCGCGTCGGTGCAGAGGAAGACGGCGAGCGCCGCGACCTGCTCGACGGTGACGAATTCCTTGGTCGGCTGCGCCAGCAGCAGCACGTCGTTGATGACCTGCTCCTTGGTCATGCCTCGGGCCTTCATCGTGTCGGGGATCTGCTTTTCGACCAGAGGCGTCCAGACATAGCCAGGCGCGATCGCATTGACGGTGATGCCATGGGTCGCCACTTCCAGCGCCACGGTCTTGGTGAAGCCGGCGATGCCGTGCTTGGCCGAGACATAGGCCGATTTGAACGGCGAGGCGACGAAGGCGTGGGCGGATGCGGTGTTGATGATCCGGCCCCAGCCCTTCGCCTTCATCTTCGGCAGGGCGGCGCGCGTGGTGTGGAAGGCCGAGGTCAGGTTGATCGCGATGATCTGGTCCCATTTCTCGATCGGGAACTCGTCGACCGGGGCGACATGCTGGATGCCGGCATTGTTGACGAGGATGTCGATCGCGCCGAATTCCTTCTCGGCCTCGGCGATCATGGCGGCGATCTCGTCTGGCTTCATCATGTTGGCGGCCGAGTAGCGCGCCTTGACCTTGAAGTCGGCCTCGATGCCGGCGCGCTCCTTCTCGATCGCGTCGGCCTCGCCAAAGCCGTTGATCACGACATTGGCGCCTTCGGCGGCGAGCGCGCGGGCATAGGCGAGGCCGATGCCGGAGGTGGAGCCGGTGACGAGGGCGGTGCGATCTTTGAGGAACATGGGGCGGCTCCTGACATTTGGCCTGAGAACGCTTAACTTACCGGCGAAGGCTGGCATTGCGCCAGCGAGGGAGCGTCGGTCACCAGGACGGTGCCCGATGTGCTATTGCAACGCAACATGACGAAAATGCAGCCTGCAAGCGACGCCCACGGCCATGATCACGAGCATGGCTCCTGCCAGCACGCCCACGACCATTCGCGCCATGCCGCCGCCGGGCTGGCGCGGGCCGAGAAGGTCTGCCGCGAGCGCGGCCTGCGCCTGACGCCGATCCGGCGCAAGGCGCTGGAGGCGCTCTATGCCGACCACAAGCCCGTCGGCGCCTATGACCTCGCCGACCGGATTTCGCCGCCGGGCGGGCGGCGCCTCGCGCCGATCTCGATCTACCGCGCGCTCGATTTCCTGGTCGAGCAGGGGTTCGTGCACCGACTCAGCTCGCGCAACGCTTTCATCGCCTGCCCGCATGGCCATGGCGCCAACGAGGCGGTCGCCTTCCTGATCTGCGAAATCTGCGGCGGCGTCGACGAGGATGCCTCGCCGGCGATGCGCCAGGCGATCATGGGGATGGCGGAGGGCCGGCGTTTCCAGACCTCCTATCAGGTCGTCGAGATCGTCGGTCGCTGCGAGCATTGTCGCGACGCTGCCGCAGCTTGACGATTATCCTGCAACGGCGCAGTGCAGCCGCGACGAGCCGCTGCCGGCAAAGGATCCGGACCATTCCATGAGCGACCAGCCGCTGACCTGCCTGCCCGAAGGGCCTGACGCCGCGCCGGCGCCGCGCAAGCGCACCGTCCCGGTGATGGTCGGCCATGTTCAGGTCGGTGGCGGCGCGCCGATCGTCGTGCAGTCGATGACGAATACCGACACCGCCGATATCCCGGCGACGGTCGGCCAGGTCGCGGCGCTGGCACGAGCCGGCTCGGAGCTGGTGCGGATCACCGTCGATCGTGACGAGGCGGCGGCGGCCGTGCCGCATATCCGCGAGCGGCTCGACATCCTCGGCATCGACGTGCCGCTGGTCGGCGACTTCCACTATATCGGCCACAAGCTTCTGGCCGACCACCCGGCTTGCGCAGAGGCGCTGGCGAAGTATCGGATCAACCCCGGCAATGTCGGCTTCAAGGATAAGAAGGACAAGCAGTTCAGCCAGATCGTCGAGCTTGCGATCAGGCACGGCAAGAGCGTGCGGATCGGCGCCAATTGGGGCTCGCTCGACCAGGAATTGCTGACCTCGCTGATGGACATCAACGCCGCCGCGCCTAAGCCGCTCGATGCACGGGCGGTGATGCGCGAGGCGATGGTGCAGTCGGCCCTGCTCTCGGCCGAACGCGCCGAGGAGATCGGCCTGGCCAAGGACAAGATCATCCTCTCGGCCAAGGTCTCGGGCGTGCAGGACCTGATCGCGGTCTACCGCATGCTGGCGGAGCGCGGCGACTATGCCATCCATCTTGGCCTGACCGAGGCCGGGATGGGCTCGAAGGGCCTCGTCGCTTCCTCGGCGGCGCTTGGAGTGCTGCTGCAGGACGGGATCGGCGACACGATCCGCTTCTCGCTGACACCGGAACCGGGCGGCGACCGCACGCTGGAGGTGAAGGCCTCGCAGGAACTGCTGCAGACCATGGGCTTTCGCGCCTTCGTGCCGCTGGTCGCGGCCTGCCCGGGCTGCGGGCGGACGACCTCGACGGTGTTCCAGGAACTGGCGATGGACATCCAGAGCTGGATCTCCACCTCCATGCCGGAGTGGAAGACGCGCTATCCCGGCATCGAGGCGCTGAACGTCGCGGTGATGGGCTGCATCGTCAACGGCCCGGGCGAATCCAAGCACGCCGATATCGGCATCTCGCTGCCGGGCACCGGTGAAGTGCCGACCGCGCCGGTCTTCGTCGACGGCAAGAAGGTTGCGACCTTGCGCGGGCCGACCATTGCAGCCGAGTTCAAGACGATGGTCGAGGATTATGTTGAGCGGCGCTATGGCGCCCGGGCCGCTGCGGCTGAATAGCGCCAGCGGCAATTCAATCGATTGAAGCGATTTCGCGCGCTCGCGCATGGAAAGTGGCTCCCGTCTGCGTGGAACATGCTCTAGCGTCTTTGCCAGAAAGACATGCCGTGCTAGAGGCCCCGGCCTTTCGCTGCATTGCAGCACCCGCGGAGCGCCCTGATGGGTCATGACCAGCAGCACCCGTCGGCCTCCAAGCCGGATGGGGATCGCTTCGGGCTCGAAGAGCCGGCCGGCAACGGCCATTCCACTCAGAGCTATGCCGCGCTCGCTCTGGGGGCGCTCGGCGTCGTCTATGGCGATATCGGCACCAGCCCGCTCTATGCGCTGCGCGAGACCATCCTGGCCGCGACCGGTGCGGCGTCGGGCGGACATGGCGGCGGCGCGGTCGTCACGCTGAGCGGCCCGCTGCCGCGCGAGGCGGTAATCGGCGTGCTCTCGCTGATCCTGTGGTCGCTCGTCGTCGTGGTGACGCTGAAATACGTCGTGCTGCTGCTGCGGGCCGACAACAACGGCGAGGGCGGCACGCTGACGCTGGTCGCGCTGGCGCAGCGCGCGCTCGGGCGCACCCGCGGCGGCATCGTGCTTTTCCTCGGCATGGCCGGCGCGGCGCTGTTCTATGGCGACGCGGTGATCACCCCGGCGATCTCGGTGCTCTCGGCGGTCGAAGGCCTGAAGCTGGTGACGCCGGTGCTCGAGGACTACGTCATCACCATCGCCTCGGTGATCCTGATCGCGCTGTTCCTGGTCCAGAGCCGCGGCACCGGCAAGGTCGCCAATTTCTTCGGCCCGATCATGACGCTCTGGTTCCTGACGCTGGCGGGCCTCGGCATCTACCACATCGCCGACGATCTCGGCGTCTTCGCCTCGATCAATCCCTATTGGGGCGTGCGCTTCTTCTTCGACCATCCCGGGCTGTCGCTGGCGGTGCTCGGCAGCGTCTGTCTCGCCGTGACCGGCGCCGAGGCGCTCTATGCCGATATGGGCCATTTCGGCCGCGGGCCGATCCGTAGCGCCTGGATTTTCCTGGTCTTTCCGGCGCTCTGGCTCAACTATCTCGGCCAGGGCGCGCTGATCCTGTCCGATCCGACCGCGATCGACAATCCGTTCTACAAGCTCGCACCGCCGGCGCTGATCCTGCCGCTGGTGATCATGGCGACGCTCGCCACCATCATCGCCAGCCAGGCGGTGATCACCGGCGCCTACTCGCTGACGCGGCAGGCGATCCAGCTCGGCCTGCTGCCGCGTCTCGAGATCCGCCACACCTCCGAGCATACTTCAGGGCAGATCTATATTCCGCGCATCAACATCCTGTTGCTGTTCACGGTGCTGCTGCTGGTCTGGACCTTCAAGACCTCGTCCAACCTGTCGCATGCCTATGGCATCTCGGTGTTCGGCGCGATGATGGTCGACTCGCTGCTCGCCTTCATCGTGATCTGGAAGGGCTGGCGCTGGGGTTTGCTGGCGACGACCGCGGTCGTGCTGCCCTTCCTGATCATCGATGTCGCCTTCTTCTCGGCGAACCTGTTGAAGCTGCTCAGCGGCGGCTATGTGCCGGTGCTGTTCGCCATGGCGCTCGTCCTCCTGATGTGGACCTGGGTGCGCGGCACCAAGATCCTGTTCGACAAGACCCGCAAGACCGACGTGCCGCTGCTCGAACTGGTCGGCATGCTGACCAAGAGCCCGCCCTACCGGGTCAAGGGCATGGCGGTGTTCCTGACCAGCGACCCCGAGACGGCGCCGGCCTCGTTGCTGCACAATCTCAAGCACAACAAGGTGCTGCACGAGCGCAATGTGATCCTGACCGTGCGCTCGGCCGACACGCCGCGCGTCGCCGAGACCGAGCGCGTCAGGCTCTCGCGCATCACCGACGACTTCTGGCGCGTCGAGATGGTCTATGGCTACATGGAGAGCCCGAACGTACCCAAGGGGCTGGCGATCCTGCGCAAGCAGGGCTTCAAGTTCGACATCATGTCGACCTCGTTCTTCCTGTCGCGCCGCTCGATCAAGGCCTCGCCGCAATCGGGCATGCCGGTCTGGCAGGACAATCTCTATATCGGCCTGACCAAGAGCGCGACCGACGCCACCAACTTCTTCCAGATCCCGACCGGCCGCGTCGTCGAGGTCGGCACGCAGGTCACCGTGTAAGGGACGACCTTTCGTCATTGCGAGCGTAGCGAAGCAATCCAGGGGCGGCAGAGTGAGCCCT
>JAESGH010000312.1_pt1 | contig 55946 bp, 73 predicted proteins | sample 9269641 | NCBI WGS metagenome assembly JAESGH01 (sample SAMN14515345, study PRJNA621665) | algae metagenome | isolation source: Phormidium tanganyikae FI6-MK23 and co-occurring heterotrophs from granitic... | place: USA: Fort Irwin, California | collected 1998-05-24 | reverse complement strand
CTACCATGAAGTTTTCGATAAATGGCCGCCGCGGTATAGAGTACCACCCATGATCACACGCTATCTCAACAAGGACTTTGCTGAGCAGCTACGATGGCAAAATAGGGTCGGCTGGTCATTTGACCTCAATCAGGCGAGGCTTGTCTATCCCCCTATGCATGACTTCCGGTCGTTTCTCCAAAACAGGCTGTCGACCTTAACCACAGGGGGATTAACCTAGGCGAGTGCGAAGTTCTGATCAGTGCTAGAAATCCAGATTGCCGCTCTGCAATGCCGCGTTTGCATTGATATAGGGGAGCATTTTCCGAGTTGATAACGCGACGAGCGGCGGCGGAGGTGCACAACATGTTCACAGATGCCGTCACCAACCCTGCCATTGGACTTCCCAGAAGCTCAACAGTCCGGCAACGCCACTTCACCTGATAGAACTGCAGCCCGCTTACCTTCTGCACCATAGCCAAAGGATCTGCTGAGGCAACGCAGCGCTACTACCCTGTAGTAGCTGAGAACCAAAAGGAATGGATCTACAAGCATCCCCTTTACTCACCTGGAACAGGCAGTAGCGAGCAATGGCTTCTTCAAGTTCGTACTCGCACAAGCCGAAGCTAGATCTTCTCAGGCGTGCCATTCACTCTGAATGCTTGGTCGGGTGGCTCAGATGTAGGTAAGTTGGATCAAACTCGGCGAATGCCTGCAGCCGTTTCAGTCCAGGATTGTGGGGTGACCTGCCTCCATCTCCACCATTCCCTCGCCGCGGAGGGCCTGGACAGTGCGATTGGCGTGAACGGCTGAAAGGCCCAAAGCGTCGGCCAGCAGAAACTCGTTCTCTACGATCAAGATGTCTCGTTGCATTAGGACATTATGGTTGATCACTGGCAAACCTCCCCCGTCGGCCAGATCAATCAGAGATTCCTTGTCCTAGCAATAGAATGCAAGCCACCCGAGCCTGGCTAAGGCCAACCATCGAGGACCCTCGTCACTGCAGGCTCGTAGGTTAGTATCCATTCGCGATCGGGAGACAATTCGTAGCAGGTCTGAACGATAGCGCCCCGCCTAGTATTTCTCGGATGATTCTGCTTGAGCGCGGATCTCCGAGAGCATCTGACTGGATAGAATAATACTCCTGCAGTCCGGAGGTACCGAGGGTTCCTGCTCCAATGACAAGGATGCAGACATCTTCCACCGTCATTTCCTTCTGCAACTGGGAAGGCTCCAGTCCAAAAATGTGGGCGAGTTTGGCAGTCCATTTGGGCGAGTTTGGCATTCCATGCGGTAGACGTAGCCGCTCTGACCACAACAAGTAAGCCAAGAAATTTTTGGAGCGGCGCGCATTCATGGAACGGTGCCGCTGAAGCGCAGGTTCGAAGCTATACCCGAGGCGATGGCGCTCCGCTGCTGTACTGTCGAGCACGTCTTCGGCACCATCAAGGGGTGGATGGGTGCCACCCACTTCAGAACGCCCGGCCTCAAGAACGTCGCCATCGAAGAAAGCCTGCCTATCCTGGCCTACAACATCAAGCGCGTCATCGCTGTTGTCGGCGTCGTTCCAATCCTCAGAGCGTTAAGGGGATGAAGCGGTCCCGCTGAGCGGATGGCATCACGCTCAGGCCAGATCCTGCCGCGCGTTCTCACACAGCCTCGGGTGATGGGGTGGACGCCCCCCGGCGGCATCGATGTGCCAAAGTGGAGGTGTGAACACACCACTTGAGGAGGCGCCCATGTCGGAAGTTACCACAATCGGTCTGGATATAGCGAAGAACGTTTTCCACGCGCATGGTACAGATACCAGCGGCAGACCGCTGTTCAGTCGCAAGATCAGCCGGACCAAGTTGCTGGAGTTCTTCGCCAAACAGCCCCCTTGCCTGGTGGCGTTGGAGGCCTGCGGCGGTGCGCATCATTGGGCGCGCGAACTGACGCTGTTGGGTCACCAGGTAAGGCTGATCCCGCCAGCCTATGTGAAGCCCTTTGTAGAGCGGAACAAGAACGATGCCGTTGATGCCGAGGCCATCTGCGAAGCAGCTCAGCGACCCAACATGCGGTTCGTGGCGATCAAAAGCGAAGAGCAACAGGCATCAGCACTAGTGTTCCGAACCCGCGATCTGATGGTGCGGCAGCGCACCCAGTTGATCAACGCGATCCGCGGTCATCTAACCGAGTACGGGTGGGTGGCGCCGAAGGGGCGGTCGCACATAGCTGTGCTGGATGGCATGCTCGAGGGCGAGATGGGCTCGTCACTTCCCGATGCGGCCACCCCGATGCTCCGCACGATGCTCGATTTGCTTACAGTGCTCAACCAGAAGATTAGCGAGTGGACAAGGAGATCGCTCGGCGCGCCCGCGAGGATGTGATCGCCAGGAGACTGATGACGATACCCGGCGTGGGCCAGATCACCGCCACGGCGATTGCCGCTCTCGCGCCTCCGGTCGAGACGTTCACCAAAGGGCGGGACTTTGCTGCATGGTTGGGCCTGGCGCCGCGTCAGCTATCGAGCGGAGGTAAACAGAAGCTCGGATCGATCACCAAGATGGGCGAGCGAACGCTGAGGCGTCTGCTCATCATCGGCTGCAGCGCGGTCGTCCTGCAGGCGAGTCGACGTGGTGCGCCGGCTGGGTCGTGGCTTGAGCAGATGATGGCCCGCAAGCCGCGGATGCTAGTCACCGTCGCGCTGGCCAACAAGACCGCGCGCATCATCTGGGCGCTACTCGTCAAACAAGAGGAATACAAAGCTCCGGTCGCAGCTGCGGCATAGGCCAAGGCGGACCAGAGGTCGTCGGGGACGGAGTCGGTCGAAGGAAGGTATGGCGCAACAGTCGGTGAGACGGGATCGGAAAACCAGGGCTTTCCACTGTGCCTTGAGCACGCTGTGGGTGATGTGGATCCGGTTCGCGAACTCCCATACGGGCCCGCAGCCTCTGGCGCTGCATCAGAGGCCGGACAGATGGCAGCATCCGACTAAGGGCAACCTTCAAAAACCGCTTGCGTCTTACGGGGCGTCCACAGATGGGAAGCGGACTAGCAGCTAGGGTGATCGATCCGGCGACAGCAGTTTTGTACCTGATCTACAGATTGAATTGCACCTCGGGTTCAGGCCACTAATGCATAAAGTGCTCTAAGCATTGGCGCCCCCATCAACCGGAATGGTGCTCCCGCTAATCATGTTGGCACTTGGGCTTGCGACGAAAGCGACGACGTTAGCGATCTCTCGGGGCTCTGCAAACCGGCCTGCCGGAGAAAGGCCGCGCTGAAAATCGGCGGCTGGTCCATCTGCCGGGTTGCTTTCGGTATCCACAGAACCAGGCGATACTAGATTAACGGTAATGCCTAAGGGACCCAGCTCACGTGCCAGTCCGCGGGTGAAAGAATGCAGCGCCGACTTGGTCATTGCGTATGCCGTTGTTCCTGGAAAAGGAACACGGTCACCCAGACCTGATCCGATCGAGATGATGCGACCTCCATGGGCCAGATGCGGTATTGCCGCCTTCGCAAATGCTACCGGTGCGCGCACATTGACGTCCATGAGCTTCTGAAACACGTCGAGATCCAAATTCGCGACCATGCCGCTGAGACCGATCGCCGCGTTGTTGACCAGAATATCGAGGCCGCCCAAACTGGCCACGGCCTTCTCGACGGCGCGGCTCGCGGCATCTGTGTCGGCGCTGTCGGCCTGAATAGCTAATCCCTGCCGGCCCAATTTCTTGATTGATGAGACCACGTCATTCGCACGTTCAGGCGAGGAGTTATAAGTTATTGCTACATCGGCTCCATGCTCGGCCAACACCACTGCGATTGCAGCTCCGATGCCGCGTGAGCCGCCGGTGACCAGTGCGCGTTTTCCTTTAAGATCGATCATGTCAGTCCTCTTGAGATATCTGGACGGAGCGTCACTGGCTCCGAACGTTGAGTTGAGCCCGACCGGTCGGTGCCGTGGCTAGTTCGTTGCCATTTAGATAGGTAACTAACGCGAAACCGAAATTCCCATTTTGACCAAAAACTTGCACAATCCTACCAAGTACCTATCTTTTCAGAATGTCAGACCTTCCTTCAACAACCTATCGCTTGCTTGACGACATCACGCCGATCATCGCCGGAAACCGGCAGACCGTCGGTGTCGCAACCCCTGTTCCGCGCCTTACAGCATGGACCAGTTCGAGGGATACGCTGCCGACGCCCGCTGTGTTCGAGCCGTTGTTTTACGCGGTACTCAGAGGCACCAAGGTGCTGACCATGGGCGCCAACAAGTTTGATCTCGCGGCGGGAACCAGCGCAGTCTCATCACTTGGCACGCCTTACACTCACCAGTTGACCGGTGCGACCCGCGAGCGCCCCTATGTAGGGGTAAGCTTGCACTTGGACACAGACCTTCTTGCACGTGTCGTGCTTGATATGGCCAAGCGCGATCATCGCTGGACATGCTCGGTCGCCGCAGACGACCTGAACGGCGCCGCTGGGAACGCCTTCGCGCGTCTTGTTGGCTTGGTGAACGCGCCGGAGGACATCGGCGTGCTGGCGCCACACTATGAGGCTGAATTTTACTATCGGCTGCTGCAGGGGCCAATGGGCGATACGCTACGCCAGATCGGGCAACGTGGCGAACAGTTCCAACGGCTCAAAGCGACCGCCGATTGGCTGGCGTCTAATTTCCGGGAACCGATTGCGATTGCCGATCTAGCGGCCACGGTCGGTATGAGCGGCACGTCTTTTCATCGCCATTTCAAAGCGGTGACGGGGCACAGCCCTTTGGCATTCCAGCGCAAGATGCGCCTTATGGAAGCCCGTAAGCTTTTGAGCGCCGGTGACGCGAGCATATCGAGAGTGGGGTATGAGGTGGGCTATTTCAGCCCATCCCAGTTCAGCCGCGAGTACAAAGGCATGTTTGGGGCATCACCCCGGGCGGATCTGCGGCGCTAGCCTCTTACCTAGCAGTGCCCTAGGCTCGCTGCCGTCGGTCACATGGGTGCCGCGATGTAGCTGCGAACGTCGTTTGGCCGCTTTGTCGTTTCCGCCATACGGCTCTGTTACTGTCTCGTTGCGAGGAATGCCTCCCGCATGGAGGATCGGGACGGGGCCGAGGCCCCGTCCTAAGATATTAGCCGATGACAAGGGCAAGCAGGTCGGCGTTTAGGACATCCGCGTTGACTATCAGCGTGCCATGCGAGAAGCCGGGATAGGTCTTAAGGGCGTGGAGTGGACCCGTTTAACCGGACAGTCAGCAGTTGGGTTTATGCACTAAGGCGCAAGAACTCGCGTGGTGAGCAATATTCGAGCCTGGAGTGCGGGTGGACCTCACAGTCACCTTCCAACCAGTCGGGCAGCGGCCTAGCCGAAAAGCCGTATTCTTTTGAAGGGTCAGCCCGTTCTGCTGCATGACCCTGAGGACACGCTTGGTGTTGACCATGGCCTATGCCGGCTTGGCGTGCCACATAGCAAGCGCTCATGCCCAGCTGCATGGCTTCCTCTACAAGGCGAACCTTCTCGGCCACTGACCAGCGCTGTCGGCGCTGTACGAAGGTGCTAGCTTCGACCCGTCGAAACGGCTCATCGGAACTTTTGGACATAGTCGTACTCATAGGCGCATGCATATGACCTATCAGCTATGCCAGCTATTCGGTCGAAGTGGGGTGTGCTCCAGAGTGCCGTTTGGCAGCAGTTTGACGGCCTTGAGGGCCGCGGCGGCGAGGGATACGACCTGATCGTCCTCGCCGTGGAGCACCAATATCGGCACGGTCATTGCCTTCAAATCCTTGATCCGGTCAGTTTCCGAGAATGCCTTCATGCCATCTTAGTGGGCTTTGGCGCTGCGCCACCACTTCTGAATGACGCCTTCGTGGGCTTGAGCGCCGTCCCGGTTGAAGCCATAAAAGGGACCGGACGGAACATCGCGAAAGAATTGAGCGCGGTTGCCGGCCGGAGCTGTGCGGAAGAAGTTAAAGACTTCCATCGGCGTTCCTTCAGGATTGTCGGCGGACTTGAGCATCAACGGCGGTATAGCGGAAACAAAAAACAGCCTTGGCAACGCGTCCAGCCGGTCCGCTGAATTTGGCAACCGTCACCCAGAATGGCAAGATGTTCGGCGGCAGTCCTAACTAGCGCGTCAGATGGAAAGCCGTTAATCGGCTTTAGATGCGCAGCGGCAAAAGCGGACGCCAATGGTACGAGACTGCGGGCGATGTTTCCGCAGCGAAGCCCTAAGTGTTTGGCTGATAGGAATTTTCTCGAACTTTGATGGAAGCTAATAGAAGTCTTGGGAGTGTTGGGGACACGCGCCATAATGGCGCACTTTCCCTGACAGAGCGCCCTGAAAAGCGGACCGTAACTGCCGTAGAGGACGTTAGGGTTCGTTGTGAGCCACCGCCCCGATGATGGTCGCAAACACTTCCGCCGCCTCCGATGCGGAACAATTTCCACGCGTGACCGCACTAGTCAAAGCGTCTCCCGCAGCAACCAAGGCCACGCTGGCCAATGCTAGCGATTCCGCTTGCAAGCTGGAGTAAGGCCGTAAAACGGCTACGAACATCTCAACTACGTTGTCGACCAGCTCCTGGTACACGGTCGCCTTCTCCTCGCTTCCCGCGAGGGCAGCGCCCACCGAATGAAATTCGTCACCTTGGTCGATTCCGCAAGCCAGATAGGTGTTCGCTAAAGCCAAAATAGTCTCCCTGGCCGGTCGACTTCCCTTAGCCATCGCCTCCCGAAACTCAGTAACACGCTCTGTGTCGATCCATCGGTAAAGCTCAATAAGCAATCCCGTCCTGGTCTCAAAGTGCTCATAAGTGATGGGCTTCGAAACGCCAGCTCGCATTGCCAAGTGGGCCAGCGTCAGCCGATCTGCACCTTCTTCGCGGACGATCAAGCGCGCGGTGTCAAGCAGTTGCTGCCGCCGTTCAGCTTTTGAGAGACGGCCCACGCTGCGGTGATAGAGCATGGCACTAGATCTTTCCACTTGAAAACCTACCTTTAGTAACTTACAATAAGTAGGTATTAATGGCCCAGCGGTATCGATATGTCAAAGGTTTCTGAAGTTCGGCAAACACCGGTTTTGATAATCGGTGGCGGCGGTGAAGTTAGCTGGTGGGCCACTCGCTTTTTGCAGGAGTTCAATCACGCTGTCCCCTCCTCATCGGCGGTCAAGATGAGCAACGTGCTGGTTTGGCTGCTGCGGCTGACGAGTATGGACTTGAGCGCCAAACTGGTAACGGCGCCACTGCTCTCATCCGGAGGGATGTGCTCAGCAGCGGTGCAGCGGCGATGATGCGATCTCTAAAGTGCGCAGTAGACGGCACACAAATGGGACGTGATTATTTTTCGCCTAAAGACTTTTCGCTGGTCGCTAAAGCGACCGGCGCGCCCAACGTCCGATTTGACTTCGCTGTTGAACCAACTCGTCCCCACGTGCCGGCGGCGCAGTGTAAACGGGCATCATCAATCTTAGGGACAGGATCACGCGGGGCGACCACGTACGAAGCGTCACACGATCAACCATTTCGGCGGGCAGATGCCGTTGACGGCTTGGGTGTCGCGCTCGTTCCTGAACGCCTGGTGGGTCTCGCCGGCGATGCGCCGCAAAAAGCCTCTAATTTCCAGCCCAACTCATCGTTCACTTTCAATGCTTGGACCGACTACGAGCAGCAGGCGGCGAGGTTTTTGAGTTGGAGTCGATTCCACATGGGCTGCACGGCTCGGATCAACCGAAGAATGGACCAGAACAATGAACGACCATAACGAGGAATTCGCAAGCGCTGCGGTTGGGGGCCATCCCGTGCGCCACTTCAAAATAGAGGTTAACGGTGCCTTGTTCCATGTCGTGGAACAGGGCGAGGGTCCCGCTGTTCTTTTTCTGCATGGCTTTCCCGACACTGTGGAAACGTGGCGTAGCCAGATGCGAACTGTCTCAGACAATGGATACCGCGCGATCGCGCTCGACATGCGCGGGTTTGGCGACAGCTATTCCCCAGATGATCCCTCTAAGTATAGCGGCGCTTACATCGCGGGCGATCTGATCGGCATTCTCGACGCTCTGAACGTACCCACTGCGGTTATCGTGGCCCATGACTGGGGCGCCGACCATGGTCAACGAGCGATGGTGATGCGGCCAGACCGGTTCACAGCAATAGTAAGTATTAGCATTCCGTTCCAACCGCGCGGTGAGCTGAGCGCTTGGGACATGCTGCGCAGCCGGGGCTTGGGGGACCTGTATTATGCCTTCGAAATGATGAAGCCAGAGATGAGCGATCGTATCGCCGATGCGAGCAAGTCGATACCTAGTGCACTCTATTGGATGTCAGGCGATCCCGCCGAAGGCACCGGCTGGGACCCTATAGATGCCAAGCGCGATATGTTCCGTCCCGCACCCGAAGTACTGCCCAAATGGGCCGACTTAGCCTACATAAAGCACAACATCGAAACCTTTAAACGAACCGGATTTCGTAGCGGCTTGAACCACTACCGAGGCGTTCAGTCAACCTTCGAGCACCTTGCTGCCTACAAGGATGTGCTCATCCAACAGCCATCGCTTTACATCTGGGGCGATGCAGACGGGCTTGGCCGTTTGTTTCATCCGGTGCCGCCGACGTTGGAAGAGTTGCGGCAGACAGCGCCTGGGCTGGTCGATGTCGTTCGTCTCGAAGGCGTCGGCCACTGGCCCCATCACGAGGCACGCGAGCGCGTAAACGCAGAGATCGTAAAATTTTTGCACAGCCTGGACGCGCCGGATGCCGCCAATGATCAATAACGCAAGGAGCCAACAGCAATGACACTTTCTAACTTCGTTCGCACAGGTAATCTCCCTGTGTTGACAGAGGCTATTGCCGCTGGGTCGGATGTCAACAGCCGGGGGGCTGACGGCCTCACTCCACTAATGACTGCGTCTGCGCTTGGGCAGGCACAGGCAGTCGCGTTGCTGCTTACTGCCGGCGCTGACGTACTCGCTGCAGAACCTCGCATGGGCGCGACCGCCATTCACAAGGCGGCGCAGTTTGGCAGCGCGGACGTGATCGGGCTCTTGCTCGACCACGGCGCCTTCATCGACCAACAGTCGCCGGTTCTTGGCAATACCGCCCTGATGGACGCCGTCCTTCACAAAAACGAAGATGCGGTGAGGATTTTGCTGTCCCGAGGTGCACGGACCACGATCTGCAACCACTGGCAGCAAAGCGCACTCGACCTTGCGCAACAGGACAAGCTGCATGGGATCATCGCACTTATCGAGCAACGTGATGCGGCAGATGCCAGGCACATTGAGAGTCTCTCTCTCGTTTCGGCTGTGAAGGCTGGAAATCTTAATGAGGTAAACCGACAGATCGCAGATGGCGCGGACTTTGAAGTTCGGGTACCAGTCACCGGAACATTCGACGACGACTATACGCCCCTGGGCCTTGCTGTTCGCGAGGGCTATGCTGAGATTGTGCGCGTGTTGCTGGATGCCGGTGCAGATCCGCGTCGCACGATTGGCCTCATGCGTGGTTCGCCACTTCACGAAGCTGCCTATTACGGAAGGGCGGATCACATCGATATTCTGACCGCCCCAACCAAGTACGGGGAATCTACGGTGGAACTTGATGCGCAGGGCCCGTACAACGGCCTGACGGCTTTGCACGATGCTGTTTGGCATGGCCACGTAGACGCGGTCGCTTCTATGGTACGAGCCGGCGCTAATCGTGAACTGAAAACGCATTCCGGCCTGACACCACTGCGTCTGGCGGCCCTCTACGGCTATGACCAGATTTTGGAAATCCTGAGCAGCGACAGTCACCAGAACACGCCGCAATAGAGAAGCCGCCCTTAATAGGGCCTTGCGCCGGTCCCCATTTTTGACTTGCAACTTCATAACTAATGCTATTAGGATTATGCCTAATATATACTGGTGCGGATACCCTGGTGCCTAGAGCGGGCTTAACAAGAGAAAAAATAGTCCAGGCTGCAGCTAGGCTTGCTGATGACGGAGGCTTCGATAGCCTTACACTGGCGGCGATTGCCCGGCTGTTCAACGTTCGGCTTCCCAGTATTTATGGGCACATGTCAAGTGTGCACGACCTCAAGAAAGGCGTTGCACTTCTTGCACTACAGCGTCTGGCTGAGAAAATGGAAGAGGCGGTTGCTGGCCGAGCGGGAAAGGACGCGTTAATTGCTTTGGCTAACACGTATCGCAATTTTGCGCAGCAGCACCCCGGCCTGTTCCAAGCCTCTCGTTACCCGCTTGTTGGAGAAAGCGCAGCAGTCAGTGGCGGGGCGCGACTCGCGCGGGTTCATCACGCGATGCTTCGCGGGTATGGACTGGAGGACGAGGACCGCATTCACGCCACCCGGCTGATTGGCTCATTCGTATTGGGCTTTTCGTTGCTGGAACTTGCCGGGAGCTTCAATCACAGCATGCCGGATACGGAAGACTCTTGGAGGCGCAGTGTCGATGGTCTTGATGACCTTTTGCAGTGTTGGGCTAGGCAAGAAACGAGAGATGAGAGCCACTGAAGGATGACTACTACACTCGATCTAACTATTTCGGTGCCAATCGACTCATACCTGCTGCGCGGTTTCGTCGAGCTTGAGCGAACCGCGTTTGGCCTTTTACCTCACCGACTTCCTGCCAAAGCCCGCTCGCAATCCCCTGATCCACAGTTGATGATGGTCGAATCCGAACCATCGGGCGTGCGACTCGTGTTCAGTACCGCAGCGACAACTATTGAGCTCGACGTCTTGCCTACGCGGCGGCAAATTATTGGCGTTCCACCGCGGCCCATCGGTGTCTATGACCTTTGCATTGATGGTCGCCTTGAGCGACAACAATCAGCCAAGGATGCAACGATCCTGCGCATCGACATGGCGACTGGAACTTCGGTTCGGGAGCCCGCAGGAGTCCAAATTCTTCGTTTCGATGGCTTGCCGAGCAAAGACAAGTATGTCGAAATCTGGCTGCCGCACAATGAGGTCACCGAGCTCGGCGCTCTGAGAGCAAATGCGCACATCGTTGCGGTGACGAGAGTGGCAAATCCTCAGTGGGTTCACCACGGCAGTTCGATCAGCCATGGATCGAACGCGGCGTCACCTACCGGAATCTGGCCGGCGATTGCGGCATCTTTGGCAGGCGTTGATCTAATGAATATGGGGTTTGGCGGCAATGCTTTGCTGGATCCATTCACGGCCCGGGCCATCCGAGATAGGCCGGCCGATATCATCAGCGTCAAGGTCGGCATCAACCTGGTTAACACCGACTTGATGCGGTTTCGTGCGTTCGGCCCGGCAGTGCACGGTTTTCTCGATACAATTCGGGATGGACACTCGAATACACCGCTGGTCGTAGTGTCTCCGATCTACTGCCCGATCCACGAAACAACGCCCGGACCAGGGACGTTCGATCTTGACGCTTTAGCGCAGGGCGAAACGAAGTTTGTTGCGCTCGGAAAACCGGAGGAGACACGCGGAGGCAAGCTGACCTTAAGCATTATTCGTGAGCATCTGCAAATGATCGTCGAGCAACGCGCCCGCGATGACGCTAACATCCAATATCTTGACGGACGGGCGCTTTACAGTGAACGCGACAATGCACGCCTACCCTTGCCGGATCAACTACACCCTGATGCCGAAACGCACCGCCTCATCGGGACCCGCTTTGCGCCGGTTCTCCGACAAACGATGCGCTAATTGAACGTGAGATCACAACATAGATCCTTCCATATTCTGGAGAGTGTCATGAAAATATCTGTATTTGGGACCGGCGAAGTTGGAACTGCCGTTGCTAGCAAGCTGAAGAGTTTGGGGCATGACGTGGCGCTTGGCTCGCGTAAAGAGCGCCATGATCAGCAGATCCCGGTGCTGGACCATGCGGCAGCCGCTGCCCATGGCGAATGGCTCGTCAACGCCATGCATGGTGAGGATTCCCTCGACGTGTTCCCCAAACTCTTGCTTGATGGAAAACTGCTTATCGACATCGGCAATTATCGAACGGCCATCCATGCGCCGATCGAGGAAACACTTGGAGAGAGTCTACAGCGTTTGTTGCCGCGCACGAGGGTGGTGAAGGCGCTGAACTTCGTTAGCGCCCAACTGATGGGCAAGCCCGAAGACCTTGCCGGACACCACTCTGTATTCATAGCGGGGAATGATGGCAGTGCACGGGCAGAAGTCAATTGGCTCCTTGAGAGCTTTGGATGGAAGGACATCATTGATCTTGGTGATCTGAGCGCCTGCAGGGCTATGGAGCAGTTGGCGCCGATGTGGATTCGCCTCAACGAAAAGTTCCACAGCGTCTACTTCAATCTTGGGGTCGTTCGGGCAGCGGAATTGGACTGAGGCGATCTTGAGCAGTACCTACGTTGGTGTGCCCAGCTCAGCTGCTTCGCCAATATCGATGAGTGTGGACACGCACCCAGAGCAACTCATGAGGATGAAGGTACCGGATTTGATCGGCGAGGCTGCTGAGGGACTGCAGGTACAATTTGTGAGCCTTTCTTCTAATGAGGCGTCATCAAAGTTCGACGTTTTTCTTAGCGGCGGCTCACCGCGCTGCTTTTCTGTGGTTGCTCAGGAGAGTGGATTATGAGGCGCCCGGTGTTGCGCCAACCTCTCTGGCAAGTCATCAGCCACCCTGCGGTGACAGCACTACAAAGCCCAACGGTCGAAAGAACCAAAGCCAATGGTCCCTAACAGGGTTGCTCTCAGTCTACTTTATTGAAGGACAGGTTATGCTGACAACTATCCTTGCACTTGCTGCGGTCGCCTCGCCGTCTGTCGAAATTCTGGCCCCAGGTCCACTCGGTGAGCTCAAGGGAACACTGACAAAAGCAGACCCCGCAGCGCCAGTGGTTCTTATAATCCCAGGTTCTGGCCCAACTGATAGAGACGGAAACAGTCCACTTGGGATCACCGCGGCACCCTACCGCCTGCTCGCTGACGGGCTTGCTGTGAATGGCGTCGCAACAGTCCGAATCGACAAACGCGGCATGTTTGGAAGCTCGGGAGCTGTCTCCGACGCAAACGCTGTCACGATCGGCGACTACGTGGACGATATCCATGCCTGGATACACACTATTGGCAACTCGACAGGCGCGGACTGCGTCTGGGTCCTCGGGCATAGTGAAGGTGGCCTTGTCGCTTTGGCGGCGGCCCAACAGGAACAATCGATATGTGGGATTGTCTTAGTGGCAGCTCCAGGTCGTCCGCTTGGCGATATCATCAAGGAGCAGCTCCGCGGCAATCCTGCCAACGCGCCATTTCTCTCAGAGGCTGAGACTGCCATCGACTCATTGGCGGCAGGTGAGCGAGTGGAAACGGCTGAGTTGCCTGCGCCGCTTGCGTCACTGTTTGACCCGGCCATCCAAGGCTTCCTGATCAGCGCGTTGTCTCTTGATCCGGCAACACTTGCGGGAGGTTTTGCCAAGCCGATCCTTATCCTACAAGGGGATAGCGATCTTCAGGTCGGCATGCGGGACGCGGAAATTCTCAGTGCGGCTGCACCAAAGGCAAATTTGGTTCGCCTCACCAATATGAATCACGTCCTCAAAGTTGTCGATCCAGATGACTTAGCAGGCAATATCGCATCTTATGCCAATCCAACATTACCTCTTGCCCCAGGCGTGATCGACGCAATAGTTGACTTCATACATTTGCATTCAAGATTTACTAGTACTCGGTAATTTATACAACGCTTTCTCAGCACAGATCTTCGTCACGGTTTGCACAAAATTTTTGAGATGCTGTTACCCTAAATGGGTCAGCACGACGCCTTCTATTAAGGCTGGCGAGGCGTTTGGAGCGCCTCTCCTCCGGCTATTTCTTCGCCGTATCTACAAGGGCGTTTAGCGCCTAGTAACTCGTGCCGAGAACGAAGAGATTGAAGGCGGCGGCGATCCAAACTGCCACAATGGTTGCAGTTACGAGCACCGTCGACCAAAGCATCGACCATGCCGAACGGCGCTGGGCAAAGGCGAGATAAGCATTGGCGCTTGCGGTCGCGCCAAGCAGCAGCATACCGCCAATGGTAAGCCCCTGGAGCGCCATCAAGACGCCGTCAGACCGTTCGCCCAGCAATGTGAGGTCCGCTACCATTGCAAAGAATAGGACGAACCAGCCGATCAGTGTCGCGACTACGACCAGCGCTGCAAACCGCACGCCGTGATAGGCAAGACGGGCCGTTCTGGTGAGCGAAAGCGGCATCCGGTAGTACCGGCGGACCACGGCAGCAATCGGCCATTGTAGAGAGGTCAATGCCAGGGCTGCCATGGTTGCGAGAAGGGCGGGCAGTAGCCAGGTGGCTGAACGCTGCCAGGGCACCGGCTCGAAGACGGTGATAGGCGCCATTGTGGCAGTGCTGATGTGTGTGGCTCTACCTCCCTCGACGACCGCGCCGATCCGTTCGTGGCTGTTGCGAGCCTGCCAAAGCAGAGGCTCGACTTCCACCCATTCATCAACGGGAGCACCCAGAATGGGCAGGCCCGCAGCCTCGAGCTTGCCGTCAGTGGAAGACCCGATGCTCACTTGCGACAGCAGGTCGCCAAGCGCAAAGAAGCTGGTTGCGGATCGACGGGTGGTTTGCCACTGCCCCACCAGAAGCTGCGCATTTCCTGCGGCGATGTCGACCGGAGCTGCCTTGGGCTGGGGAAAGTAACGATCTGCAAACTGGCTCAGCAGCAGCGCCCGCAGTGTTTGCGCGGCGCCATTGTCGCCGGTGCTGTTCAGCGAAATATAGAATCCGACGCTGTCATCTACGAAGAGGTGAAGATCTGAGTGAAAGACACTGGAGTCCCCGCCGTGGCTGATGATCCTATGCCCGTTGAGAGTACTTTCATAGAACCCGAGAGCCATGCCATTGAGCGAGGGAATGGTAGCCACCGCCTGTGCATGCATCAGCTGCGCGGTTTCCGGCCGAAGAATCTGCTTGCCATTCAAAGCGCCGTTGTTGAGATGCGCCAGCATGAATTTGGCCATGTCTGGTGCATTGACGGTCAATGCGCCGGCAGGGCTCGCCCCGACAAGTTCAACGGCACTGGATCGCTCGTCGCCGTGGGATAGCCCCTGGAGAGCAGCGCCATCTGGTCGGGACTCAGAACCTGCTCGAAAGTGGCGCTCTCCATGCCAAGGGGTGCAAAGATGTTCTGTACCAGGTAGTCTTCGAAATCCACCCCTGACACGCGTTGCACGATATAGCCGGCCAGCGCTGTCGCATAGTTGGAATAGGCCGGAGTTGTGCCGGGCGCAAAAATGCGAGCAGGCATATAGTTCTTAACCAGTTCCTCGAAACTCACGAGCTTATTAGTGTCGTAGCTTAATACATGCTTGAGCTGTTCTTCGAAACCTGCCGTATGGGTGAGGATGTGACGGAGGGTGATTGGCTGCCCCTCGAAAGGCGGAATGGTGAAGTCGAGATAGGCGTTGACGTCATGATCGAGAGCGACCTCACCGCGTTCCACCTGTTGCATCACCGCTGTCCAGGTGATCAGTTTGGAAATCGAAGCTGGGCGGAACAGTGTTCGTTCCGGATCGACCATCTCTCTGGCGCCAACGTCAGCGTACCCAAAGCCTCTGGTGGTCAGCACCTCGCCACGAGCAACGACAGTTACCACTGCCCCGGCTATATTTCCGGACTGGATCGCATAGGGAACCAGGCCATCTAGCCAAACGTCTACATCCGCCTGAGTCAACATGTGAGAGGTTTCCCTTCGCGCGGTCTCGGACGACTGAGCGAGCGCGGGTGTAGCGATAAGAAGCGCCGAAACCATCGCTGCGATCATGACTTTCATGTTTAGCTCCTGTATCTCTTCTTTGTGGGTCTGGATGATTGCCGCCGGTGGCTAATGCCTCCAATTGCAGGAGGTGATCCCACTGCGCACTGTCGCGAAAGCTTTGAAAGCGGCACTAGAAGACTTGAGGTTAGCAAACGTTGTCTGTCCTTGCGGTTCCGGCGCTGCTGCCGATGCGCCGATCTTGCGGGTTCGGACCTACCGGCGACCTTCGGCGTCACCAGATGGATCACAGGGGCAAGCCAGCGCGGAAAGCAGATGGCCGGTGGACTGCTGTGTGAGGCGCAAAGGAAAGCCACGGAACATAGCCTTGCGGCGTCAGCTGCTCGATCCGATCCTAATCTGCGCTTTGATCTAAGCAGACTAGTCCAGTAGCCGCCCTAACATAGGAGCGACGACACTGAGGATACACTGATTTTTTGGGATCCATGAGGCCATGGGGACAGACACTGTGTTTACCACCTATTGCCGGTGTGCGTTGCGTCCGGTGTCCGCCAGGGCGTTGTCGACCAGAGTGTCGACCTCCATCATCATGTAACCCGGGATATGGTTGGCACACTTCGGCATTGGCGTTCTCGTGTAGCCGGCCAGACCCGCCTGCACTTTGACCTTCTGCTCTTCAACTCGAAGTTTCAGCGTACCGGTGCGGTGCAGGACGAAGGCCTTGGAACTCCCGTAGGCCGCCGCACCAGGAGAGTCGATGAAGACAGTGGCCGAACTGATATTGACGATCGTTTCTTCCCTGTACCAGAGAAGTTCCGAGCTGCCGCGGCATTGATGACCTTCCAAACCATGACGTGGCCTGGCGCTTGAATGGTTTCGCCGAGCCCTGCCTTCTCTAACTTCTTTTCAGCACGAATGATCAATACCGCCCCGTTGCCCAGGTTGAGAATGTCGATGCGAGGCACCTCCTACTTTGGGGTTTTGACCCCAGCCCCCTCGCGCACTGGCGTGCCGTTGCCCTTCCCTGGCAATGGCACGCCCATTCTGTGGTAATAGCAGAAGAGGCTTGGATGCGACACAGTGACCAGACGTTGCATCACTCCGACGATCAGCGACCATAGGCCTGGGCCAACTCCCCCCGCTTCGGCTAGAGGCGGCCTCCCCAGCAATTAAGCAAGCTATTGTTGTAGGTGACCAGCACAGCGGCGCCGAGGAGCTGTGTTCCGTGGAAGATACGGCGGCAATACCAGAGGGCCATCGGCCACTTTTTGGGCAATGCGATGCTCAACCAGTTCGAGGGCCTCGAACGTTACGTCCATGGCTAAGGATGCCCGTCGGAGAAACAGCTTTTCACCCAGAAGCTAGGCGTCCGCTGCGTAAAGCAGAAGATCAACTTCGATGAGCCCAGCGTTAAGGCCGGAACGCCGGGTATCGTTATCATTTGCGCGCGGCAAGTTCGGCACAGGCGAAGACGGTGCGACGGTCTTCTCTGTGCCGAAGAGCTCGATAGGCTTCTGGATGGATCGCCTCGCTTCACAGGCGTCGCGGCATGGCCCGCAGCGAAAGCTTCGGCCAGCAGCGGATAACCCTTCCTTCAAAAGGAGCGTGCCGGCTCCCTTTTGGATTTCATCATCCGCAGCAAGATAAGAACGACCCAGCCTCCCTTTCGGGAGACCTATGGCACCATCGCCTCAAGCCTGCTAGCTGCTCGACCAACAAAACCTCAGCCATGCAGCCGCATTGCAATTTCGGTCACGCGACGGCCTTGAAATTTTGCGCCTTCAAGCTCCTGTGGCGAAGGCAAGCGCGAACCATCTGCGTTGGCGCTCGTGGTCATGCCGTAGGGCGAGCCCCCGCGAATAACATCGTTCCCAGATTGGCCAGTGTAAGCGTAGGATAAAGGCACGATTACCATGCCGTGGTGTTGCAGCATGATCTGGGTGCCGATAATCGCCATCTCCGCTCCCCCGTGTTGAGTGGAGGTGGATGACATTACGCTAGCAACCTTGTTTATCAGCGCGCCCTTCGCCCAAAGACTGCCGGTTTGATCGAGGAAAAATTTCAACTGGGCAGACATGCTGCCGAAACGCGTCGAAGCGCCAATGATAATTGCGTCGTATTCAGCGAGTTCATGCGGGTGAGCGACGGGAGCGTCCTGATCGAGCTTGTAATGGGCGGCTTTAGCGACTTCGTTAGTCACAAGCTCGGGCACCCGCTTAACGATGACGTCCCCTCCTGCTTGACGGGCACCTTCTGCTGCAGCGTGGGCCATAGCCTCCATGTGTCCCCAAGAGGAGTAGTAAAGAACGAGAACTTTTGCCATTTGTGGCTCCTAACCGTGGATGGGTTGTGAAGCGAAGCTCTTCCGGATTTCGGGCTTCGCAAGACTGTTCGTATGTAAAGATCAGACAAACGGGCGGAGAAACCAATTCCGCTGTTTCAAAAGGTAGGAGCCCTGCACCAAAGCGGCGAGCGCAAGCTGTCATTAAGGACCGCCGGTTTGAACTTGGGCATAGCCCTGATTAGGATCGAAGTAACTAAGCGAGGTTCGCCCGTCTTCCTCAACGACAAAGGCCAAAACTAAGTCGTTTACCTCTTCCAAACGTTCGACCTTGACTCCTTTGTCAGCTCGGGCGTCCACGATGGATTGGGGATGGCGATCAACAATGTTCTCCGCTTCGAACGCATTCCAATATCCCTGCGCCGGCAACGCGGATACGCCAGTGACGGCGGTAGTAGCAACACGGCGCAGAGTCCGTAGCGTTGTCAACTTAATTCTCCTACCCAACGTCAGTATTACTGGCGATGACCATTAAACTACTGGTATATTTTGGACGATATTACCCCAAATTTAACTACAGGTTTCTTCTACGTCGAACTATTGTTACATTCTGGTCCTCACGTCTTTAGCCCTGTGTAGACCAAAGGCGTTCGCAAAGGATACTCTCGGCCGGCGAGTTGAGTCAGAGGTGTCGGCTCAGAAAGCCGATAGCGAACTGCGCTATTTCGCGTGAATGCGTTTCAAGTGCGAAGTGGCCGGTATCCAGAAAGTGCACTTCCGCATTTGGAAGGTCTCGCTTGTAGGCTTCAGCCCCCGCAGGAATGAACGCTGGATCGTGACGTCCCCATACTGCTAGCAATGGCGGTTGCCGATCTCTAAAATAGGCCTGGAACTCAGAGTAGCGATCTAGGTTGGTCCTATAATCTAGGATCAAATCTAGCTGAATGTCTTCAGCTTCAGGCCGGGACATCAGCGCAATATCTAGCAGGTACCCATCCGGTGACAGTTTCTCTGGGTTCGTTCCCGTGCGGTACTGCCAGTGCTCAATCACCTCAGGCGATAATGCTGCCCGGCAAGCTTCGCGATTGGCTGGGGTTGGCTCACGCCAATAAGCCTGCCAAGCACCCCATTCATCGCTAAAACCGTCTAGGTAGGCATTCCCATTTTGACTGATCAATGCGGTAATACGCTCAGGATGAGCTGATGCCAGTCGATATCCAACCGGCGCCCCATAATCGAAAACGTATAGGGCATAGTGATCGAGACCAAGCGCCTGCGTAAAGTTATCGATAACTATGGCCAAATTGTCGAATGTATACTGGAACTCGTCTCGCTTCGGGGCTTTGGTCTGGCCGAATCCTGGAAGATCGGGTGCTATAACCCAATAGTGTTCCGCGAGGTAGGGAAGTAGCTCCCTGAACATGTGACTGGACGAGGGAAAGCCATGAAGTAGCAAGATTACAGGGGCGGACTTTGACCCCGCTTCACGGTAAAAGATGTCCACTTCACCGACGGTTTGTGTCTTGTAGCTGACGAACATGCGTTTCCCCTTCAATCAAGATAAAACAGGGCAGCCAGAACCCCGCTGAATGGTCTCCGAAGCCAATTCGATTGGCGACGCATCCGCCACGACATGGCGACGGCCAATGTAGAGCCGCCGCCGCCGTGACCGGTTCCACCGGATTGGCATCGATGAGGCTTTAGGTCGACTTCGTTACTCCACGCTTTCGGCCGCTTGGCGGATTAATGCTGCTACTTCGTTGGGGCTGGTCATGGGCAGCATGTGACCATTATTAATTTCAACCATTGTCGAACCAGCACGTTCGGCCATCTGTCGCTGGAGTTCAGGAGGGATTGTTCGGTCCTCAGTAGCAATCGCCGACCAACTCGGCTTCTCTTGCCAAGCCGCAGCAGTTATCTCGTGGGCAAGGATCGCCGTGTTGGACATTGCTTGGGACCTGGCTACAAAGATTGCGTCTTCTTTGGAGAGACCGTTGCCGACGAGCGACACGAATGCATCTTCTTTGACCAAATAGTGGCCATCTCCGAAGACACTTAGAACTTCAGGAGTGAAGTTAGTTGACGAAGACGCCAAAAGACCGCTGCCGCTTTCGCCTGCATCAGGCTGGAAGGCTGCAATATATACCAGACCCTTAACGTCGGGATCGCCACCGGCTTCACTGATTACCACTCCACCGTACGAATGGCCAACCAGCAGCACCGGGCCGTCTTGAACATCTAAGTTGCGCTCAACTGCCGCAACGTCGTCCTTGACAGAAGTCAGTGGTAGCTGGACAACTGTGACCATGTAATCCTCGGCTGTAAGTCGATTATAGACATCACGCCAAGTAGTTCCATCAACGTTCGCGCCATGAACTAGTACGATGTTCTTCACCTCTGCGAACGCTGCGGACGGCAGCAACATAAAAGCGGCAACGACTGCGCTTCCAGATAGCAATATTTTACTTAGTTGGCTCAATTCGGTCTCCTTTGATTTGAAATTTTGCTGACGTCGGATAAATTTAGGTGCCTTGCGGTAGATGAAGCTGCGGCGATGCCTTAAAATTGCTCGCCGCTCAGTGCTGACGTAAATGCAAGCGGATCCCAATATTCACGATAGTTGACTATCAGTCCGTCTTTGAAGGTTACAAAAGTGGCGTAGCTCATCTCATAAGGATTGCCGTTCGTCAGAACCTCACCCGAAGAGCTCCATTCCGCGATGACAACGTTCGGATCATCCGTCGAATAGATACGGCGGTGTGGGATCGAGCGAACATTAATGACGCTTGGGTAGTTGCGCAGGTATTCGTAGAGCGCTTCGCGGCCTTCTAGGCGGCGCGGTGAGCCGTCAGGCGCAAACGGAAACTCTGCCACGACGTTATCGGCGCAGAGCAGCGACCAACCGTTCATGTCCTTGGCAAGAAAGGTATCGAGGCTGCGGCTAAAGAGTTCGGCTGCGGAAGGAAAATTGGTCATTTTTTGCTCCTTGTTTGTCTGACGCCTTCAACATCGCTGCGCCTTACAAAGAACATACCAGCCCGGGGCAGCGCGGCGTTGCACAGGCTGCTGCGCTGGTTCCGATCTTGCGTCTTCTGCCAGTCGATAAGAGAGAGATGGGAACGCTCACCGCGGGCCCTCTGAGAACAGGAAGCAATTTAAGCTTCCAAATTCGATGAGTTTTGGGGACGAAAGGATCAGCACCTGCCGTGTTGCGCACGTCACCAACAATCGCGAAAAGCCAGCGTTGTTTGAAGTGGGGAGGGGTCTGCAGTGACACCTCGATCAACTGGGTAGAGGTAGACCGCGCGTAGCCTCATCTCCCGAGCAACCGGCGGAGCTGAGGCGGCTCAGCCTTAAATAGCAGCCGAGATTTTCTCAGAATAGTGCGCGAGGCTGCGCGACGTCGGGTAAAGCTTGGTACTGCCGGGGTCTTCTTTTCGTAGGTGGCCTTCAGTCCGTAGCCACTCGGCTCAGGAACCTTGAAGGCCAGGAGTTACCGAAGACTGGTCGCACATTCGAGTCCGCTCCTGAGCTTTTGCCACGGTAGGACGTTGCGCTTATTCAACTCGTGCCGCCAACCGGTCGTGAAAGATCCGCTACCCAAAGGCACTATCTGCAAAGTGGCGCCAGCCTGCCGACCCAGCTTAAAGAAACAGATAAACGCGGTGCTGACGAGACGCTTCGAAGCGGGCCAACCGCTGTTTCGTGGGCCTGCAGAGCCATGAAGGAGCGATCTTGGTCAAGAAAGCTTCTGGAAGGCATCCCGTTATACGGGCTTGGCGCCACTGTCCCAAAGAATGGCTTCTGCGGCTGTATGTCGATGCCGATGCGACCGGTGATTAGGCTTATAGCAAGCTGGGTCTCCGCTGCCGAAGTGGCAGCCTCTTCGCCCGCGCGCAACGGGCGGAATGGGTAGGCGTAGACTGCCGTCATTCTTTCCATGGTGCAGTGAGACCTTACGGCGCTCACTTTCAACGCTCATGCGCTAGGCCGTTATCGGCAAGAACGGCCTTGTCCGCGACGTTCACCTTTGATCATGCAGTTTTTCCGTGCTCTAGACCGGGACTAAGCCCATCGACAAGCTACTATATGATTTCGCTGCTTGCCAAGCGCTGGTCCCTGATCCGCTATCAACCTGCAGACACGACGATCACATGGCTTCTGCACGCCCTTACCGCAGAAGCTCCTTGAGGTCGGCAGCCGAGACACTCGCTCCAAAGGCTGCTCGACCTGATTGCAGCTTGACACTATCCCTAAAAGATCCTGCTATCACAGGATCGAAACCGAGGGAGTCAACGAAGTCTGACACAGTAGCTAGCGCTACCGAGTTGTTGCCAGCGACAGCAATTGCCTTACGCCCCAGCACTCCAGCCCCTTGAGCTAGTTCGTCAAGATCATGGTAGCCCATGTGATTACAAGCCTTAACCACGTTGGACAAAGGAAGGAATTCTTGAACAACGTTGCTGGTGGAGATCTCAGGGTCAGCCAAGTCATCCCTTTCACCATCTGTTTCCCACCAGTAGTTCATTGCATCGATCACCAGCTTACCGGCGAATTCCGCAACGGGAAGTTTCTGATACTTGCTTAGAGGCAAGGCAAGTATCACAATATCCGCCCTACGAGCGGCCTGTGTGGGCCACACCGCAACAGCTCCAGGAGCAAGCACATCTATGGTCAGCTCTATCTTACCCGGATCACCTGAGCCAGCTATGAGGACCTCGTATCCGGCAGCGATTGCAAGTCTCGCCAGAACGGTGCCAACCTTGCCTGCTCCCAAAATACCTACAATACGCAACTGGGCAGCCGTCCCTACACCTCCGACCCAGTTTTCTTATCCGCAAGGATGTCCCGAACCATGGGCGCAACTTGAGTGCCGTAGAGCTCGACTGCCCGCAGACGCTCACTTGCTGCTACTGTTCCGGCGGTAGAATAGAGGAGGTCGAAGCGGCCGACGTCGAGTGCTCTTATGGCTTTGGCCATTTTGCGCGCCACGGTCTCCGGCGAGCCGACGTAAAGAGACCCGAACTCCACATCAGCGTCAAACTCCTCTCGACGAAGCGCCGGCCATCCCCTTAGCGCGCCTATCCGATCGCGGATCTCCTTGTATCCAGGATAGAACAGCTCCTTGGCCTTCTCGTCCGTATCAGCGATGAACCCTGGCGAATGCATTCCCACAGGGAGCGCGGTGGTGCCAAACTGATCACTGGCTCGGCGATAAAGGTCCACATACGGCGCGAAGCGTGCGGGCTGCCCACTAATGATGGCAAGCATTAGCCCAAGGCCGTAGCGCGCAGTGCGAATAACAGACTGCGGCGAACCACCCACACCCACCCAGGTCGTTAGTCGACCGGACTCGGTTTCGGGAATACGTCCGCCTGCTCCAAAGCGGCCCGGGTTTTTCCAGTCCAGGTCACAGGCTTTTCGTCGAGAAGCTTATGGAAGAGGTCGATCTTCTCCTCAAACAGGATATGGTAGTTTTTGAGGTCATATCCGAACAAGGGGAAGGACTCGGTGAAGGAACCCCGACCGAGTATGACCTCGGCCCTCCCGTTCGATAGCGCATCAACGGTGGCAAAGCGCTGAAACACCCTGACCGGATCGTCCGAACTTAAGACCGTCACGCCCGAAGCCAGACGAATTCGGGAAGTTCTTGTTGCGATGCCGGCGAGAACGGTTTCTGGGCTAGAGATGGAGTACTCTGGCCGATGATGCTCACCGAGCGCGACCACATCCAGGCTGACCTGGTCGGCCACTACTGCCTCCTCAACTGTCGCTCGAATTGCCTGCGCGTGAGACACTACCTTCCCGTCGCTGCCGCGCGGCAGATCACCAAAAGTGTCTATTCCGAACTCAACAACCATGGTTCTCTCCTGGCTTTTCTGCCGAACGTCGCGCTCCATAGTGATAGACGCGCCAACAAGCGGAATATATCATTTCAAAAATCAACATAGCTTTATGGACAGCCTGCGCTCACAAGGACCCCAGGCCATCCTATCAGTGGTCATCCACCGCTAGCCCTTTTAGCCCGTCGCGCCTACGGATGTGTCCGAATCATTTTCATCGTCATCATCGTCGCTTTCAGTCAGGGATTGGACAGGTTCATCTGACCAGCGGCTGATTGCTGCTGGCGACTGTGTGGTGACAACATCAACTTGTGTCCCAACACGTGGAGCGTCTGCTTTGGGTTCTGCAACAGGGACTTGGCGATAGTTCTGACGCGGGTCAAAGTATTTTAGCGAGGTACTACCGTCATCCTCAACAACAAAAGCCAGAACCAAGTCATTCACCTCTTCTAGACGTTCGACCTTAATACCGCGCGCTGCAAGTGCGTCCACAATCACCTGTGGATGCCGGTCAACGATGTTGTCCTGCTGAAAGGCATCCCAGTACCCTTGGGCGGGTAGCGCAAGGGCAACGGTAGCCGTAGCGCCGAGAACCAGTGTGTGAAAAATGTTCATTGTTATCTCCTAAGTCTAAAGTCACCACCATTGGTGATTTTGCTAGGATAAAACTCGCATCGCAAAATCTATTGGACGATCTTACCAACACATAAAAAGAAAAAGCCCGGATCATCCGGGCTTATGCAACTTTGAATTATGGCACATCTTTATTTCACCGTTCTTCTCCGTTTCAACTTGAGCCTCGTATTCCAAGGGTAACCGGATCAAGGAAATGGTTGCTCCCTTATTCTGCTGTTTCATTAGATCGTAGTCAAAATCTTCTTCTATTTTCTGCTCTTGATCTTGCATGGGGCAAATTCGAGGACTGGTGTTATCAAATTCACCTCCTATAAGCAGGAGAACTGACAGAGCAGTGGCGAGCAGCGTCGCGCTGAGCTGATCTTGATCGTTTGTCATGGAGCTCTCTCACCAGGTTGCGTGAGCACGGCGCCAGACGCCAGGCTGCACACCCATAAGGCGACCAAAAGCACGCGTGAAATGCGATTGATCACTAAACCCGACGTCTAAGGCGATCTCGACAAGGCTGCGGCTCCGATCAAGCAGAAGCACTTTGGCTTGCCGACACCGGGCCATAAGCACCCATTGGTGAGGTGCAAATCCGAACGTGCTTCGGAATGCGCGGCAGAAATGGGACTGCGAAAGTCGGGTTTCTTTAGCGAGTTCTTTTAAAAGCACTGAACGCGACAGATTTTCGTGCAGATATGTTCGAAGTTTTCTCGTTTGCCAGGGCGCCAGACCGCCGGCACGCGTACCTACCACAGGTGCCACAACAATGTTCTGAAGGAGCTCGGCAATCAGTTCATCCGAGCCCGAGCTTGCCCCAGCGCGGCAGACTTGTTCTGTAACTTTCGCTAGCTTGAGCAATGCAGGCGATGCGAGGCGAACAGCGGATTTCAGCTGCGACACCTGCGCTAAGAGCTCAGCGTTTTCGCAGACATCGTCTATCGCAATGGACAGGACGAGGCACTTTAGAAGGCTAACATCCTTACCCGACAGTGAGGCCGGCGCACCATGACCACCTACAACTATTGCAGCGGCGCCAAAGAAATCATTCTCAACGCAATGAGATGATCCAGAAGAAGAGGCAAATAGGCGTCCGCCAACACTTTCAAGAACAAGTGCAATCTGGAGTCCCTCGCCGGTAAACTCGAGTTCAAACCGGCCGTTTGACTCAAGGTCTAGGACAGTCAGTGACACGCCATCATTAGAGTATTCAGAACGCGAGAGAACAATGATCTCTCCGATGAGCTGTATGTCTTCCTGTTTCCGGATTGAGTCAAATCGTCCGACGAGTTGATCATAGTACTCAGCTGCCGAAGGGCCTACATCGTAATCCGACTGCAAAATCTCTGACGCATTCTCCATCTTCAATATCCCTTTTGCATTAGTCTCAGCTGTATCGATGCTGAAACCTACCCGGATTATTCTTGCTGGGCGGCGCGAGGCTTGCCGGAGAAGTACCGATATTGCTGTCTTGATTGGTTCTCCGCTGGGGCTGGTTCTGGTCGAAGTCACAACTGACAAAAGGCAGGAGAACAAATGGGCTGGACCCGAGCCTCACTTCTGCCGATGCGGAGCGTTTTCTTCAAAGAACCGCCAAGCTTATGTTGCTCGAGATTACCAAGAACGATGTGTGGGGGGGTGAGCGCGCTATATACCGTGGACAAGCTTTAGAGAGAGTTAGCTGCATTATGGACAATCATCTGTACGCGTGCGTCCTCTCCTTCGCGTCAGTTTCGACGGGACGGCTTTATGCTATACTGTGCAGTCGACCGCTCTCATCCTAGAAGGTCTACCGAAATATTATTGACTTACAGTAATGTTCTATTTGGCAGCAAGCCAAGATGGACAACGTCTATCCGCAGACATCGTTTATCCAGGCCCTTGGTCGTATCGCTAAGGGCTAATCACGATGAAAACTGAAGCCGTTATGCTGTGGAACTAGAGGGCCTGAATGGTGTCGACTTGGCGTTGAGGTCCTCGATAGTCTAATCCCAAGACGCAAAGCACGCTTCATGAGCTTCGAGACGCGGGTCGATGTCGGTTGTTGTTGGCGCCGGAAGTCCAGCTCATAGGTAAATGACCTGTGGCTAGGATGCATGCAGGCCTTTGGGCCTTCAGCAAGCTTAACCCGCCACCCAGCGGTTGGGTCAGACGAGGACATGAAGATGATGCTAACTAGAGGCGCGCAGGGTTTTGACCTGGTTTCTGAGATTGTCGAGCACATGATCGCCCGGGCTGGTTTTGACCACGAGCACGGCATGGCTTTAGCCCCAGCTTGTGGTGGTAGCGATCCGGCGGGCACGCTTTTGCGGATCAGCTGAGCGCGCCTGGTCAAAACGTATTCCTCGCAATCGCCCGCGCTCCCATTGACTGACCAGCTGTCGGCGCGATCGTTCCAGGGTGATCCCCCTCTAGACGCGGCGATTGACTTGGCTAAGCACGGCAAGCAGATCATTGGTTGCCGTGACTTGGCTGGCGGTACCGGAGCCGGCACACTGGCGCATGTTCTCGTCGCAGAACACCTGCATGTCAAAGGGGGCGAGAGCTGCTGTGTGTATGTCCGGACGCGCTGAGAGGACACGTATGTGGCCGATTGAGATCCGCGCCTGAGTGCTGACAATGGGTTCTCCCCGCATTGGCGAGGCGCGCGCGGAGGCCTTGCGGGTTACGTTAGTTCGTGAACCCATTGCGATGACTCGGTGATGTCCGCAAATGCCAGAGCATGATCGGACGGTACCGTACGATAGTCGACGTGCCCACCCTTCTTCGAAAGTGCATCTGCTAGTTTCCCGGCATCCAGAACAAAGGAATCATCCTGTCCCTCGAGCATCAGCACGCTCGTGCCTGAGAGGTCGGTATTTGGCGGGTTCTCTAAAACCTGAATGACACGCAGCAAAATAGCGCGTCGCACGACACCCGGATAAAATTGCATGATGGCTCCCAGCATGTTCGCGCCATTGGAGTAGCCAATGAAGATTAGTTTGTCCGAGTCGAGCCCATAACCCGTTACAGCAGCTTCCATAAAGGCTGCGAAAGCCTCAGCTTCGTCGTAGATATCCTGTTGATCAAAAGTGACTGGATCAATCCGGCGGAACCAGCGATTCGCACCTTCCTCGGTTGCCCTGCCACGGACGCCGAGGAGCGTTGCTTGCGGTGCGATGCGACGAGCGATCGGCATCAAATCGGCCTCGTTCCCCCCTGCGCCGTGAAGCAAGACTAGGGTCGTCCCATCAGGTTTCTCGGGTCGATTGAAACGATGAATGAATGGCAGGTCCCGAACAGGAAACCTTTCCTCTCCTGGAAGGACAAACTGAGGCAGCATCACCTTTAGATCTTGAAGACGGTCGGTGACTTTCGGCGGCATGAACAGCGTTTGCCCCAATTTATCCGGCGACTCATCAATGCCCATGCCAGGTCCCTCGGTGGCGAACTCCATGAGTATACCGGCAGGATCACGGACGTAGAGCGAGAGGAAATATTTGCGGTCGTGGACTTCGGTTGGCCCATAGTCCTTTAGCGATAAGCGCATCGCTTGAACCTCATCAGTGTCGTGCGCTCGAAACGCAACATGGTCAGGCACCCCTGCACCAGCCACTGACGGCAGGAAACCTGACACTTCTCTGACATCTACGACGTCAGTTTCAGACACCATACGCTGTGTAAGGCCGACCCGCCTACCAGTCGTATAGCCAAAGCGTGCAACGAAGCGAGCGGTCTCGATCGCCTTACCGGTCAGAAGTGTGACCCCCCGCAGCCGTGTCGGTGCGGTCGCAAGCGGAGCAGGCGTCGGTAGGTCAACGCCGACAAGTTTGATGATGAGCCCGTCTGGGTCCCTCATTCGAAGGACAGACTCCCCGAACTCCTGAGAGGGTGCTTCAAAGGGTATGTTCGCCGAGAGCGCCCTGGTTAACCAGTCGCCGAGCGAAGTCGGTGATACGGCGAGCGCAACTTCCGAGACCTGTCCGATGCCAGTGCGACCACGGCCAGCAGCTTCCCAGACGAGAAAAGTGAGCAAAGTGCCCGGACTGCCGAGCCCATCTCCATAGATAAGGTGCAACTGCTCGGCGTCTGCAAACCCTCCGGTTCGTTTTACGAGCCTCAGACCAAGAAAGCCGACATAAAAATCGACGTTTGCCTGCACATTGGCTGTGATTCCGGTGAAATGATGAATGCCGCTTGTCATTGGTGCTATACCTTTCTAGCTCAACCAACCGCCTCGCGTGCGAGAACCTTTTGCACGGCGGGATCAGCATCCAGCCTGTCATGCAGCACCTGCACGTTTTCGAAGCATTGCAAGCCGCCGGGCATAAGCTTTATGGCCCATCTCATCATCGGAAACGAATACGCATCAATTACGGAACGTCCTCCATCAAGGATATATTCGTGCCCTTCGAGATGGCGGTTCAACACGCCGAGCTGTTTGGCAACCAGCTTTTGACCCGCTTCTACTACTGCCTGTTTTGCTGCAGCGCTTTGGTCGGTAGTGTAGCGAAATGGCATGAAGATTGGCCAAAAGGCTGCATGAAGGTCAGAGGTGAGGAAGGCGGACCAGCGATGCGCCTCTGCTTTGGCGCGCAGCTCATTACCGCCAGACAGCCTGGCCTCTGGATGCTTTTGCCCGAGGTAGTCGAGGATCGCACCCGCTTGCGTCAACAGCCACCCATTGTCCTCCCGAAGCGCCGGTACAGCACCCGAGGGGTTCACTGTGACAAGCTCTTTGGAACCAAATTCGACGCGGACTGCCTTGTACGGCTTGCCAATCCATTCCAAAGCGATGTGCGGAGCGAGCGAACACGCACCCGTAGCGTAATATAGTGTGGTCATAATTGCTCTCCGTGTTCTACTTGTCACTAGTTCAGACTTCACGGTGTCGCCTGTGAAAACGGCAGCGGATCGCCGCCCAGATTGAAACGCTGGGCTGATACCTCGGACTGGAATCGCATTCTATGCTACCAGCTTAACATGTTCATCGCTGTGCGCCTGGGGCCCGCTCGCATTTAAGCCGGGCGCAGCTTTTCGCAGTCCCGGCGCTGCGCAAGGTCCCAGGACTTCTAATGCAAACATCCGTGCTGGTGACAGATAAAGTTATTAAGCACTGCGACGCTCTAAGTGGACCACCCCGACTTACCTTAAGACAAAGGAAAGCAGATCCGGATTGATAACATCGGGGTGTGTCGCGAAGAGACCATGCGATAGTCCGGGATAGGTTTTTAGCGTACCGTCTCGTACAAGCATGACTGCTTTGAGCGCGGAATTGCCTATAGGCACCACCTGATCATCTTCACCGTGCAAGAAGAGCACGGGTACTCCAACCGCAGCGAGGTCCTCGGTAAAATCAGTTTCGGAAAATGCGGTGATGCAATCATAGTGGGCTTTGGCACCCCCGGCCATCCCCTGACGCCACCAACTGCTGATAAGCCCTTCACTGACGGCAGCTTGATCCCGATTGAAACCATAGAACGGCCCGCTTGCAACATCGAGAAAGAATTGCGCCCTGTTTGCAGACAACGCTGTGCGAAAGCCGTCGAATACCTCAATCGGTATGCCATCAAGATTATTCTCAGATCTGACCATAATCGGAGGCACAGCGCCTATCAGTACAAGCTTGGCAACACGTCCGCGGTCGGCGCGGGCTGCGTATCGCAGCGCCTCTCCGCCGCCAGTTGAATGCCCGATATGTACGACATTGCGCAGATTAAGAGCCTCAACGAGCCCCTTGACGTCTGAGGCATAGGTGTCCATATCATTTCCCATGTCCGTCTGGTCCGATCGACCATGACCTCGTCGATCATGAGCCAACACTCGATAACCATGGGACAAAAAGAACAGCATCTGACTATCCCAATCGTCTGAACTGAGCGGCCATCCATGATGGAACATGATTGGCGGGGCGTCTTTGGCGCCCCAATCTTTGTAGAAAAGAACGGTGCCGTCACTCGTTTTAACTGTTGCCATAGCAGGGTCCCCTTGACCTTATTTTGAGCAAATCTGGCAGTCGGCAATGCCATCTTAGCAACAGGTGATCCCATGAAGAGCAACCCTTCTGTAGAACTAGTGACATCGCAGCCTCGCTTGAACTACAGACTAATTGAGTTTGGCAGCCCTCACGGCGCCTGACCTGCTGCTAGGGTGCTGATCTTGCGGATTGTTAGACGACCTAAGCCTAACGTATCACTTTCGCCCAGAGGGAGGTGTTAACGGGTTCATCCACCGCCGCTCTACTAGCCGGTGATGCCATTCATGCCCAATCTAGTCTTGCGGCAGGCCTGGCCGCCGCATGCTTTGCAATGCGCCTGTAGCGCCGAAGATCGAGCGCAGATGTGCGATCATGGCATTAGCCTGCTTGATCAATCGGCCGGCGAAGTCCGGGACAGCTTGGCGCCGGATTACATTTGAATTATTAAGACCAAGTGCCATCATGAAAGGTCAACCGCGGCAATGACAAAGCCACGGCCGGAATCCAGCAATTTAGCGCACTATGACCTCGGTCAGTTGTAAACGGTGGGCGTGCGAGTGGGGTCGCGCATAGCTCGGCGATAATCACTAGGGCTCATATTGACGTGCTTTGTAAAAACCCGGGCGAGTACCTGATTTGACGAATACCCGACTTCTAAGGCGATTTCAGTAATCGGAAGATCCGTGTATTCGAGCAGTTCGCAAGCCTTTTCCATTCTTAGCCGGGTCAGGTAGACTCGTGGTGGCACACCGACGCTTTGCTTGAACATACGGGCAAAATGGAAGGGCGAGAGCCTTGCCTCGAATGCCAGCTCATCGAGGCTGATGTCCTCCGATAACCGCGTGTGCATTAGTTCCCGGCATCGCCGTTCGGCCCAGGGGGCGAGTCCACCGCTAGACGGAGCTAATGGCGCCCCACTTAACCGACACATTTCGGCGAGGATCTCGCACCCCGCAGCCCGTGCCAGGAGCCGAGACGTCCCTCCTTCTTCTTCAGAGATTGCCCATAATTTGTTAAGGGCGGAATTGATGACTGGCGTGTGAAACGGCCCTCTATAAAGACGAAGGTCCTCCACCGAGATCCCCTCAACAGATGCTTCTTCGAACAAACTTGCCCACTGCGCAGCAGGGAACGACAAGCTGCGCATTTCGTGGAAGGCGTGCACGTTCACCGAAACAGAAAAATTAGGCGCATCCAGGTAGAATAAACCTTTCTCGCTCACCGCGTCGAAAACTCCACCGCCCGAGTTGCCCCTAGCGCGAATTCCGCCCTGGCGGGCCTGATGCAGGACTAGGTCAGGAACGGCGGGCCGCGATATATCTCGAGCCGGACTGGCCGTTTCGACCATATCGAGCACTCCCCCGGCGCTCTTCCTTACTCGAACATAGGACGCCAGTTGGCCCTGGTCATGCAACTGGCGAAAAGTTGAGACAGTATGCATTGTCATTTGCTGGTCTCCCCCGCGTTAGTTATCATTTTGAATATGAGTTGGGCCCTTCTGAGCCGCCAGTATTGGTCCCTTGCTTTACATCGCGCCATTATAGCTACCATAGTACTTGATTGGCGACCAAATAGGAAGAATGTCAGGCAAGGTCGGTGCTAGGGAGCTGTAATCTCCAGCTCCGAAAACCACTCGGCCATCCAATGCTGTTAAGACGGAAGTCACGTGTTTGATCTCCTCTTCCGGCACGTTCAAGTAATCCCGGTCCAGGATAGCGAAGTCGGCTAGGTTCCCCGGGGCAATTCGGCCAAGCTCAGCCTGCGCATCAGTGAACCACGCGGCACCCTTTGTAAAAAGGTTGAGAGCTTCGATGCGGGAGAGATGATTATGCTTGGCAAGCACCTCGTTGCCGGAGACAGATTTTCCTGTGACCATCCAGCTGATTGCAACCCATGGATTGAACGTCGTGGCACGGAACGCATCGGTGGTCATGGCCAAGGGAATTCCGCTATCGACGAGCGCGCGCAAGCGCGGCGTTTCGAGCGCCTTCTCACGGCTATAGGTTGCTATAAAGGAATCGCCGTGCAGCGCCATTTTAGGATCAAGGGCAATGCCGCCACCAAGTGCCTTGACTCTGAGGATGTTTTCCTCGGTGATCGTCTCCGCGTGTTCGATGCTCCATTTCAAGCCATCGAGGGGAACGGTCTGGTTCATCCTCTCCAACGCGTCGAGGAACGGCGTGATGTTCTCATTGTAGCTGATGTGCATGCGGAACGGGGTTCGACGCTGAACTAACTTCGCTATGTCCTGCTCAACGTGCCGATGAAGGCGCTTAGGATCGAGAATAACGGCTGGGCGGTCGAAGTTTTCATGATCATGCACCTCAACATCGAGAGCTTTAACGCCTCGAAACACATGACCATGTGCCACGGACGGGTTCAAGTTTTGCCCCGGGCTCATAGGGGAAGCTGTGGTAATCGCACTGATTTCCGCATCAATCATGCTGTCGCTGCCGAACTGCATATCAACAAACGACATCCGGAGGTTGAACCGGTTTTCGCGCATGAGCATTTCTGCGGTGACATGGGCGTCGGGATAACCCCTACTTCCGCAATCGAACACGGAGGTAATGCCGAAACGATTAAGCCCATGTACCGTTTGGATCAAAGAGCTCACTCGCTCGTCAAAAGAGGGCTGTGGCATCAGCGTCTCCAGTGCGAGAAAGCCAAAGGTGTTTCCAAAGATGACGCCTGTATAAGCGCCTTCGTCACTCTTCTCGAACTCTATGCCCTGAATGTCCGAGAACTTGTCGGTCCCCACTCCAACAGCCTTCATCGCCATCTCGTTCATGAAAACACGATTGTAAGCGTATTGAACGTGCAACGGGCGGTTAGGAACAGCTTCTCGCAACTCATCCATAGTCGGAAAGCGTTTCTCCTCAAATTGATAAGGAGACCAGCCACCCATCACTTTCACCCAGTGCCCGTCGGGCGTCCGCCTTGCCTGCTCTCCAAGCATAGTCAACGCCCTACGAAGCGTAGGCACACCATCCCATCTCACATTGAAGGTGTAGTTGGCTTCATTCAGGAGGTGCGTATGTGCATCATTTATGCCTGGAATCAGTCGTCGACCGCCTGCATCTATGATCCGGGTACTGGGACCTTTTAGGTCCAGAATGTCGTCGTTACTACCAACCGAATAGATCCTGCTATTCTTCACGGCAAAGGCGGAGGCTTCTGGCTGAGCAAGATTACCAGTGAAGATACGAGCATTGAAAACGATCAGATCTGCGCCGGGTCCCATATGCTCGGATATTGTTAGGCTGCTGGGAGCGGAATGAGTCGCTGATGTTGAGACTTCATTGTTCATTTCTGTCCTCTTTAGGTGAAGATTGGGGTGAGAGGCAGTTGAACCATATGCCTGGGTGTCGAACTCGAAAGCCTGACTGAGGTCCCCTTCTCGATGTCAAAAATAGCGTGCCGTTGCGCTTAGCGCGGTGCACAAGCTGCTGCCTGTGTGCAGATCTTGCGGGTCGATCGCTTCTGGAGAGATTGAAGCTTTGGAAAACTACTCTCTATCCGCTGCCTTTCAGAAGAGAGCATCAGGGCTATAGGTTTGTAGCCGAACCTTACAGAAGTGAGGCTGACCGTATGCACCCTGCAGTCGAGCCAATTGTACCTCTGCGCCTAGATGCTCAGGATCGTTTTGCTTCGCCTAGGTTACGTACGGGGACTCGCTTGTTCATTGGAACGCGAACAAGGTCTCCAGCACTGGTGTCCGCCCAAATCGCAACCAACGTTTCTTACCCTCTGCGCGTTAAAGCATCAGCACCACTCCGGATCGGAGCGGTGCCTCGCTTATTGAAGAATTTTGGAGAATTCGATCTTCACCGCTGGGCGAGCGAGTGAGGTCGCGCATAGCTCGGCTTTTATCAGTGGTGCTCGTATTTGCGTGTTTTGCAAGAACCCGGGCCAAGGTTGACGATATTAAGCGCCATTGGCTTCCCGATCCACACCGGTCACTCCCACAACTCCATGAAACCGCGCCAACTGTGGCAGCCAAGTTGGAGATCTTATCTCGGTGCAGCCGTTGAATAGTTGCATAGTTACGGGCAAGTCATATGAGCCCCGGCAAATCCTTAATGGCCAACCCTGTCCAATGAGCAGCAAAGGCCCACTGATCGGCGTAAAGCGCAACGACCTTGTCGAGCGGCATGCCAGCGCCATGGCCGGCCCTTGTCTCGACCCGAATGAGACGCGGCCGGTCTCCCAGATCCGCCGCCTGCAGCGCGGCGACATACTTGAAGCTATGCGCGGGCACCACGCGATCGTCGCTGTCAGCGGTCGTTGCCAAGATTGCCGGATAGGGCTTGCCTGGCTGGATGTTGTGGCAAGGCGAGTAGGCTAGAATTGTTTTGAAATGGGTCTCGTCGTCCGGATTGCCAAAATCGCCCATCCAAAAGGCGCCGGCAGTGAATTTGTGGAAGCGCAGCATGTCCATAACGCCGACGCCTGGCAGCGCAGCCGCAAACAGGTCTGGCCGCTGATTTGTCACTACGCCCACCAGCAAGCCCCCATTAGACTCGCCTTGGATAACAAGGCCGTCTGCGGTGGTGAATTTTTCTGCCTTAAGAAATTCGCCGGCGGCGATAAAATCATCGTAAGCATTCTGGCGCTTCTCGAACTGCCCCGCTTTGTGCCAGCCAGTGCCATATTCGCCGCCGCCCCGAATATTAGCGATGGCAAGCACGCCGCCCTGCTCCACCCAGGCCATCTGCAGGGGATTGTAAAAGGGCACTATGGGAATGCCGAAACCACCATAGCCGTAGAGCATTGTGGGGGCCGCCGCCGCAACGTCCCGCTCACGGATGATGAACAACGGCACGCGCGTCCCATCTTTAGAGGAATAGAATCGCTGCTCGACCACTATCTTTTTGCGACTGGTAGACGTCTTCGGTTCGGCCCAAACGCTGTAGCGGTCGGCTGCGACGTCGTAGCGATAGATCGTCGTTGGCGTATCGAAACTGGTGAACATGAAGAAGGCTTCAGGGTCAGCCGAACTGCCCTGGAAATCTGCGGCGGTGCCAATGCCAGGCAGGTTCAATACGCCAAGCGGCGCGCTATCCTTGGTAAAGCGCCGCAGCTCGGTCTTAGCATCGACAAGATAGGCCGTTAGCAAGATTCCACCGACAAATGCAGCATGGAGCAGGACGGCGTCTTGCTCGCGCACTAGGTCGGCCGGCTGGGGGTTGGGCTCAGCTAGATTAAACACGACAATCTTGCCCCGTTCAGCATCGCGATCAGTTGTACAATAGAGCAGGCTGCCGTCCTCGCCGAACACCGTCCAAGATGCAGTAAAGTTGTCGACTAGCACCCTGGCGGCACGGTCCGAACTGTGAAGATCCACTACCGCTAGCCCATTGGAGCCGGCACCGGGGGTCGAATAGATGACAAGGTAACGCCCACCCGCAACCCTTCCGACTGAGGCCAGATTGGCGGGTCGCTCCACATCTACGTAGATCCGCAGATCCTCGCATTGCAGTGTGCCTAGTCTGTGGAAATAGACAGCGTGATTGGCGACGCCAGCTTGAGCGTTCGCTGCGTCGGCTTCGGGAAACCTGGAGTAGAAAAATCCTGAACCATCGGGTGCCCAGGCAATTTCGGTATAGCGTACCCAAGCAACGGCGTCATCGTGTGCAGTGCCGGTCTCAACGTTAAGCACGCGAATGGTGCGCCAGTCCGTGCCGCCCTGCTGCACACCATAGGCGATGAGCGCGCCGTCATCTGACACTGCCCATTCAGCCAGTGCATCGCCGCTGTCGGAGGACCAATCATTGGGATTGACTAGCGGACGGATTGGGCCATGCAGGCCCTCCCGCATCGAGAGTATCGATTGGTTTTCTAGACCTGAATTGCGTGTGAAGAAGTAGCGGTTCCCGCGCTTGACAGGCGTGGAGAGCCGCTCGTAGTTGATCAGTGCCGCCATGCGCTGGGCAAAGATATCGCGGCCAGTGAGGCCGGCAAGGTAACTCCGGGTTAGGGCGTTCTGCGCCTCGACCCACTGGGCAACCCGAGCGTCGCTGTGGATTTCGTTTTCGAGCCAGCGATAAGGGTCTGTGATGGTGTGGCAGAAATGCTCTTCAACAACAGGAAGGGTCTGCGCCTCTGGGTAGACAGTGGAAGACATGTCTGCTGCACTCACCACGTTTAGTTAGTTGCCTCAACCCTAGCGGAAGTTTGGGCGATTGGCGGCGCAGAAGCTGCCGTAAAGGCACCAATCTTGCGCGCGGTTTCTTCCTGATAGCAAGTTCCACTGATTAGAACTTGTTCGCCCAATCGATTATCCCGATAAATATACTTTCCAGAATCTATCGATCAGCCTGTTTCCTGCACCGCAGCAATGGTCGGTATTGTCCTCGTTGAAGCCGAAGGTGTGATTGATGAGCCGGATACCGCGGAGGCTCACCACGCGAGTTCATACGCCTCAGTGCTTAAACCAACCGCCGGATGTCGGAGAAACGAGTGCACTCCATCATAAAGAGGCGGAAGAGGTATCCCCGCAGTGGTAGCAGCGTTTTGGGAGCAACCATTGTGCTCGTCGCTGCAGACACCCGAGGGTCTGATCTCTTTGGGCCGCCGAATGTTTTCATCACTGTCTTCAGAAATTTGGACTGTGCAATTCCTAGTTTGAGGGTTGGCGCTGGGTTCAAGTGCGATCCAGAATGCTCAAGTGGTGTTTCGATAGGCAAGTGCCTGCAAGTCGCTCCGGAGATATGTTGACGGCTGGTTGGACCGCCCTTCGCTTCTTCGCGAGCTATCTTAGGCGCGCAGTCTCACTACTGCGGTACGTGCTGTCGAATTTTCCGCTCGACTGATGGACGATCTCGTCCACACCTGAAACTAGCTGCAGTGTTAGAGAGCTCTCGAGCGCGGCGGTTGGCGCTTGCGCCTTCATTGGCCGAAACATAGCCGACGACGCAAGCACCGCCGCTGTTTGGTTGTCCTACCTTCGACACGACCAGAATCTGGGTTGACCACTCCCCATTCACATCAGCCAGGTAGAACCGCTGTATCGCTGCAACGGGAATTGTTTTTCGGCCTTGCCGCGCCATCCGCCACTCAACAGTCGAATGGGCATAGTTGAAGGCTCCAAACGTTGGCATTCCCGACCGCTGGGCATAGCCATAGGTTACTGCCTCCCGGCCATCGGTGCTGACGATGTAATAGGGGTATCCCATCACTCCCGGACAAACCATGTCGGACCATTCACCCTCGCCAGATCCTGATTCATCAAACGTGTCGCAATCTTGTTGTGGATCATTGCGAGTGTATTCGGTTGTAAGTCCAGCTGCATAGGCTGGCAGGGCAAAGAGGGAAAAAAGTGCGGCGGCTAGAAGTTTCAAAGGGGCTCCTTCAATGTTTGTATTTGGCGACACTCCAGCTGAACCGAATCCTAGTCGGCAGTTAGCGTGCTTACTTAGTGACAGTGTCGCCCCGCCTAACCGAGTCAGGAGCAGGGCGCGTGAACTCCAGCGCAAGTACAGCACGGGTCATCTGAATGGATACGAACTAGCGCAGCGTTGTTAATCTGCCAAAAGAGATAGTTAGCGAATTTTAACGGCACCAGATTACTGGCTAAGAAATGGCGCGTCCCAACCTTCCGCTTCATTGAACCAGGTTTGCCCAGTCGCCTTGTCGTAAATGCAGAGCACCTTGCCACTGGCTCCTTTCATAAAGGGTTGCGGGTACAAACCGCTGACTAGAGTCGCTACCATGTTCAAAGTGTCGTCGAACCACAGGATACTCGCCAGCTGAGCTTGTTCCAGCCCACTGCCGGCAGCACACGCTTCTGTAACGTCATTTGCGAAATCTGCCTGAGCACCGCTTGAGGATGCTTGGGATTGAAGGCTCGAATAAAGCAAGAGAAGGGCGATAGCAGGAATGCGCATGCGCGTTCTTTCTAGTCGTAAGTAAATCAAATCAACGATCACGGTTATTGTCGTACATCTCTTGTGCATTCTGCGCGATTTCCTGCGTAAGGCGTGTCCTTTCCAAGGAGTCCATGTGTTTTGCATCACGCCGTTGCTGCTGAATAAGCATGCACTGAGTGTGTTCGGGAGAGCCATAGCGTGCGCCGAAATCAGAACATGTGTTGGCGTCACGGTACAGATTAGCCTGTCGGCGTTCTTCCGACATTGCGCAGCCCATCAAAGTTGCGCTCAAAAGAACAAGGGCGCTCAAAGAAGCTACGGGACGAGCTAATTTAGACATTTGGGAGATGATGATGATGATTTCCTTCTTTGACGTGCTTTGGCCGATTCAAGGGCAAATGCACGCACCGTTTTTGGAGCTTGAAGCGTGGCGAGCCGCCGATAGCTTGTCGGATGTTTACATCTGGCTAAATGCAGACTCTACAGATCCCTTCACCTGGATCGCGTAGCCTGGTGCGTGTGTGTTGAGCGGGACCTGTCGAGTACCTCCAGGGAGGAGGTGGTTAGAACCGGTAGTTCAATCCAAGACTGATGGTATGGTTTGTGAGGTCGTCGGTGCGGTTTACGCCTGCCACGGCGCTCTCTACTTCGAAAAAGCGGGTCTGGAGATACTCCGCCCGGACACTGATATTGTCACCGAGCTTACGTTCGACACCGCCTCCGAAAACGGCTCCGGCATGCCACTCTTCATCAATCGAGGCCGAGCCGGTAGACTTTAGCTCAGAAAAAATAGCACCGCCAGTGCCGTACACGAGGAGGTCTCCTAGGGCAACGCCGGCCCTACCCTTCGCCGCAACAGACCAATCCTGCTGCAACCCGGAGCCAGGGGTCAGGACATACTGCAACTCATTGGTCCACATGCCTTGAACTTCAGCACCCACGACGAAAGTGCCCAACTGCTGCAGGTAGCCGACCTGGGCACCTGCACTGAGCGTATACTCGTCGAAATCGAAGTCAAGTTCAGGGTCGGCGGAAGTCAGGCCACCAATGGTACCCCCTGCATAAAAGCCGGACCAAGAACCGGTTGCAACTGTAAGGCCCGCGTCGTGGTATGACGCTGCCGGTGCTGGAGCGGAACTATAGAGGTCGGCCGCCTGAGTTGCCGCTGCGGTAAACACGCCAAAGACGGCTGCCGTAATGGTGATCAGAGTGAGGGGCGAAGTGCGCATATTTGGCTCCAATATCGTTGCCGTGGTGGACGGCTTTCTTCAACACCATGCTGCTGGCGTTGAGATCATCATGTGACGGGAAGCTTGCGTCAGGCTTACGGCTCCTGGACTGGCGTTGTTTTCTTCGCCTGGAGTGCTTCTGGTAGGATCAAACCTAAGGAAATAGCCGAAACCGATGTGTGATGGAGTGGCCTCTCGCTTCGGTGGCTTTTCGGCGGTAGTGGTCGGATGAGTTCAAGCCAAGATGTTTGTCTGAGGCCTGGGAGCCCGAGGGCGACCGTGTACGCGCTGGCGCGTGAAGTCAGGATTTGTGATCGCAACTGTTCGGCTGGCGGTCTGATGCAACCAACGAACACAGATTAAAAGCACACTCGGAGGCAGCGTGATGCGCGGGCCTATGCCTTACCAGTTACGCCCGCTGTCCAGCCCATATGGGGTGTCCGCCAAATAGGTTGTGCGGCTTAGGTTAGGTCACACCAGCTAAGCGCCAGTCGGTCTACAGTCACTTCGAAGCAGCTCAGATGGTTTGTAGGTTCTTGCGCAGCCTAAGCGCTTACACCCCTAGATCACTATGAGCGCTAGCCGACAGCAAAGGAAGTTCGACTATAAACAACGCTCCTCCTGCCGGAGCGTCTCCAATAATCACACGGCCATGGTGACGGCGGATGATCATGTCAACCAAATTGAGGCCGAGTCCTGTGCCCCCCGTGGAGCGATTGGCCCGGTAGAAAGGCTCAAACACGCTCTTGCGCTCCGCAGGCGGAATGCCTGGCCCTTCATCGGCAACTGAAATGCTGCCATGCTGGTGCACTTCCACTAAAATTTCACCGCGACGACCGCCATATGAAATCGCGTTCTGAACAATGTTCGTCAAAGCCCGCGCTAGGCTGCCGATATCTCCATTGACAATGACCTCTTTAGAAGCCGGCGTAAGTGCGATGTCATAGCCAGCCGCCTCCGCTATAGGTGCGAGATCGCCCACGACCTCGCATGCGAGCTCATTCAGGTCAATCGGGCTGAAAATACTGCCGGTGAGATCCATGCGTTGTAAATCCAGAAGCTGATCGGTCAAACTGGACAGTCGCGCCACGTCAACTAACAGCCGGTTTTTTGATGGAAACGGATCTTCTGCCTCCAAGCGAGTCTGGATTATGGCTATAGGTGTTCGCAGTTCATGGGCTGAATCTGCCAAAAAGCGCTCCCGCTCCAAATACGATTCATCTAACCGGGCAAGGGCTGCGTTGATAGATTGCACAAGCGGCTTAACTTCATCAGGCACGTTGTCAACGGAAAGCCGTGTACCGCGTGCACGTATATTGATGAGTTGGGCTTGAGCAGCCGCTGCCTTCAAACCTTTCATTTCACGCCGAACGATAAAAGGGATGATCGTGGCGCTCACCAAACCAATGATGAGGGCTACACCAGTCAAAAGTGCGACTAGGAACCAGGCGATAAGTTGGGCTGCTGACAGCAATGGGCCGTTGCCAGTTAGGACGCGAACCACACCTATCGGAGACTCCAAGGTTCGCAGTGCAACCCCGCCCTTACTGTTGTCCAACATACGCGCATCCAAGCCTTCAAAGGCCCACAAGTTTTCGGCTATACCACCATAAATGCTGGGCATCGGTCCAAGTGCAACCGAGACATTAGATCTAGTCCCGGCATAGAACCAGATATCCGGGAATTGCGCACGTAATTGGGTGAGGCCAGGAGTAGAAACACTGATTAGAGTGCCATCGTCAGTTAGCTGCAGACTTTCCGCAAAAACTGCCGCGACGTCGGTATTTAAAGAATAGGAGTCACCTAGCTCCCGGAAGATCGGATAGATCACAAAGGGGAACACACATGCTCCAAAAAACAAAAGCAAAGCCAGGATCTGCACCTGTACCATGCGGTATGTAAGCTTGCGCTCCAGCTTGTCGCTTTTGAAAAACTTCACTGACTCAACTTCAAGAAATAGCCTACGCCGCGCACAGGCTGTATTGACACGAGTGCGCCTGCTTCCACCAATTTTCGTCGCAGCCGGGAGATGTGGGCTTCAATGGAGTTTGACTGAATTTCGTCATCGGATCCGTAAACTTCCTCTTCAAGCACATTACGGCGAACCGTGCGGCCTGCTCGCCGTATCAGACTTTCCAGTACTAGGTATTCTCGCCTTGGCAGATCCAGACGCTTGCCATCCACGAAAACCTCTCCTTCGTTAAGGTCGAAACTGAGATTTCCAACTCCGAGACGTTTCGGGGCAATTTGCGACGGTCGACGCAAAACAGCCCGCAGGCGAGCCACCAATTCATTGATCACGAATGGTTTGGAAACATAGTCATCGGCACCCAGATTGAGTCCTTCGATCCTGTCGGCTGCAGCACCACGTGCCGAGAGGATGATAATCGGAACGTTAGGTCGACGCTTTCTCACAGCTGCAACAAGGGTCGCGCCATCACCATCTCCCAACTGACGATCGAGCAGAACTAGATCGTGTGAGATTGTTTCGATCGCCTCTATCGCAATCTCAATAGATGGCACCCAGTCTACGACGAAGTCGTGCCTTTCGAGCACCCCCCGGAGAAGCTGCGCCATGTCAGGTTCATCTTCGACCAGAAGCAGTCTCATCACTGAGCTCTCCACTTTAAAATCAGACCTTAACACATAAGGCTTGCGTCTACCTTGCGCCGGCTAAGGCGCATCTCTTGGTTTGCACCGGGGTAATCTGTATTTTGCTTTCCGCTCCTTTAAGCCGCGACTGCTCCTCGCCTGCGGAGATGTGCGTTCGAAACTCTTAGGGCCCAAAGCACGATCAGCGACGTTAGCAGAGTATGACTTACGGGTTTGATGCTTCGGATCATGGGAGCAATCGGCATACCCTAAAGCGCCCACACGACGACGGGTAAAAAGTCCGTTGACTCGTGCAATATCCATTTGCGGCATGGCTTGACCCGAATGCTGCAACGGCAGCTTTCCAGAAGCCTTGTGGAAAGCCGAGACAACCGACGAGGGGTCGCAAACGGCCCCTGCCCTCTCTTCAAACTCGCAAGCACCCATAGCTAATATTGATGGATTGCAGCTTTCATCAACCGAGCTCCGGCTAACCGGTTTTCCAGCCGTGCCGAAAACATGAAAGCACGCGAACTACGTAGCCTCTGATCGAAAAACGTCAGTGTGCTTTTCTACATCTACACTGACGAGAGATGCCACGTTTGCACCAGGACGACATATCGTTTCGCGAACCGATAAACTGCTAGAATGAGGCAAATATTCCAAAATAAGCCGTCTTGTGCGCGCCACGTCAAAACTTTTAACTACGCAATGAAATAGTTTACCAGAATCCACTTTAGGCGAAAACACGATTGTCAAAGGTATCTGTCAACACCTTTGGAGCGACCAAATGCATAATGAACAGCATAAATTTAGCGAGGTAATCAACACTGGACGGAAGGTGACATGCCCCCCGTCAGAGACGCGCCTGCGCTCTTCAACTTCGCACGAGGAAGCCACAAAATGAGCTCTGCGAAAGTAAACACGAAAAAGCATAGCGTGTCTCGTCACGAGACTACTAATAAGGCCTTAGAGGATTTGCTATGGGAAGCGGCAGTGCTGCCGTGTAAGCAACTTCGGTCTTCTCGCGAACTGATCAAAAGAACCTCTCAGAACAGGCGATATGCCATCATGCAAGGCGTGATCGCAGCCTATGCCGCTGCACTCATTTTTTCAGTGGACGAAAACATGTGGTTGACCTTCACGCGAGCAAAAGAGTGGCACGAGTTCAAGGGTGAGAAGCCCACAAGAGGCAACCAAGGCCAAGCGCTCAAGTTCACGCTGCGCTTCGTCAATGGGATGACGGGAACTTCCGCTACCAAAAGAGCTAGCAAGCACTACCGTGCATTGCAGTCCCTTTTCGCAGAGAGGAAGACCCCGGATGAGGCATTGGATGCCATACAAGCTGTAGGCGGTTTAGAAAAGATGGCCAAATTAAATGCCGCTGCTGCTCGTGATAAGCCGGTAAAAGCCCCAGATATCATCCTGAAGTTTCGACGTAGTTCAGCAGCAAACCGCTTAGCGGTAACGGCCCCAGGCACCTACCGGGTCATGCTTGAAGTTACATCCGTGAACGGCACTTCTGTGTTTGCGGTAAAAAAGCTTCGTGCGATTGCCTGAGGAATGACCAATCGATGCTGAACATGGGCGAAATCAGCCTCGTGCCCGCTCTGTCAAAATAAAAATCCTGGTAGCTAAGAGCGCTTGTAGCTACCAGGTTAGCCCACCTCAATCGCTATCCAACATGCAAGCTGCGTCTTATCCGACTTAGGTTATTCTGTGCCGGTATCGATGGTGTTCTCGTGTGATCCACCACCAACGAAATGCCTCTACGGATTCGCGGAGCCACCATAAGCGTGACTTGTCCGACTTGCTCTTTCGGTGCTGGATCGAGAGCAATGCACCGCCCGTGGCAGAGCCCGTGGTTGGTAGGCTTTGAAGTACGCGGGCAGAGCCAATACAGCCGGGTTGCCCATGTGGAGCGAGTTCGTCTAATCGCGCTTGTACCGTGAAATTCAGGTGCCGTGTCATTCATAGTATGATGGCTGGTTCACGCACATGGCCTGCCACGATGGCCAATGCGGCGGCGCCTGGAGCAGGCGCCATTTTTCTCCTGAAAGACTGCTTTCAATGAGATCCGTCCCTAACGGCAATTGGGGACATTGGCAATTTCCTCATTGCTCCCCCAGGCTGATTGACCCGAGTCAGACAGATATCAGTGATATCGGAGCCTATCCCGGAAGCTAAGAACTGCTTAGTTGACCGGCCAAGTGCTTAGCAAGGATGAAGCCGCCGCACGGCCATAACACGTACTGTCAACGCATGAAGCAACAGAAGGAACTGCTTCATGAAACTCGATCACACCACTTGTAACCTTGTCGTGCCAACTGCTGAAACCCGGCAGCCATTGTTGACTGAAAGACAGCTAGCGGCCCAATTAAATATCTCAGTAAAGACGCTACAGAATTGGCGCTGGCTTGGACGCGGGCCCAAATTCATCAAGCTGAATGGAGATAGCTTAGTCAGATACCGTCAGAGCGATGTCGACGCTTATCTTGAAGCACAGGTGCGCGCTAGCACGAGCGATGGAGAGCACTAAGGTGACAATGCTCAGGACACCAACTCGTAATAAATGGTATGAACTGGCGCTCAACGATAGACGGTGGTTCGCTGACGGCCCTCCGCATTGGAAGGGCGCCGACCAACTCTTCGAGGCGACGACCAAACAAAAAAAACGCATTGAACGCCTCAGTCACTTTTCCAAGACCAAGCCGGAGCTAGCGCCGCTCGTTAGGACGCTAAGGGGGTGCACTGCCCGCACACGGTGTTTGTCCGTGGCCTGTCCTGTTTGCGCACGGGCATTCAAGCGACTTGCTACCAAACAGATAAGAACGTTTCTTAAGCTCCGAGAACGGGCCAACGAACCAATATGGTCCCTGACGATCGTGCCAGCCGAATGGATGGTTTCGTCGGACAGGCTATTATTATTTGATTTTGCAAAAGCTGCCGCGCTGATCAAGCGGACGTTGCTGAAAGCGGACGTAAAATGGGCAATTGGAGCTTTTGATTTTAGCTGGAACGTAGATGCAAGCGGGCGCTTACCACCTCGTTGGAGTGTTCACACCCATCTTATGGTATCGGGTGATCGCAGACAAATCAAAAAAGCCATGGCGAAGGTATTCCGCCCGTCCGCCTACGTGAGCCGCCCGACGTGGACCACAGAAATGCAGCCTACAGCGTTCCGTATCTCCTACCCCTTCAAGGATTTCTACGTCTCGAAGCGCAAACCAATCGTTGCTGGTGAGAAGGTTCAAGATGCACGCCTTCCAGTAGCACAAAAGCTGCGTCTCTATACGACACTTGATCTGCTTACTTTTAGCGGCCGATTGATCATGTTTCGCGTCCGTTTCGGGACTGAGGGCAATCTGACCGATGTGTCGGGACGCAAACGGCAAGACCCTCAAATCGAGTCTTTTATGCGCTTAGAACACTTGGACATGGCTATTGGAAGAGGTTTTATCGCATTTTAGTTCATACACTTCATACACTGCACTGCACTACCTCACCTATCTAGGACGCAGATCAGCAGGTGCGGATCTTTGTCGTGTCGTTCAATTTCATTAAGTACTAAGCAGTTCACACCTGAACGAGGTTTGCCATGCTAGCGAGGGCTGTGCCGCCGAGATTGCTTTTCCGGCGGCAATTAAAAAACACTGACGGAAACTATTTTCTGCATCTAGAGTTCGACGATATCGAAGCCTCGAAAATCAATGTTTTCGTACCACGATCACTAGCGTCCAACACGCCCAAACTTTACGATCTCCTTCTAGACAGGGGAGCGGCCCTACCAGTTGAGCGACATGCCGCTTTGCAGTTGATAAAAAGAGCAATCGATATTGGTCCTTCACAGCAGCAAGTGCTCACAATGGTACAGTCTTCTGGATGGTGGCCGGAAAGGAGCCCTACTGCATTCGTGCTGCCATGGAAGATAGTTGCTCAGGGCTCTCCGGCAGCTCTACACCCCGACCACTACGCGGTCGAAGCTTCAAAGTGGCAGAAGGGGAAACTCGATCAATGGAAAACAGGGTTGGAGGCACCGTGTCGAAAATCAAAGTTTCTGACATTCGCATTGGCAGCAGCCCTCACCGGCCCGTTGCTCCGCTTTTTTGATACCCAGAACGGACTGGTTTTCAATTTTACTGGCCCTTCTGGAGCTGGCAAATCTACGCTGTTACTAGCGGCGCAATCAGTTTTGAGACGCGCTGGGGCCGGAGACTTGAAGTCCACCGACGCGACCCTGGCCGGCCTTGAAGAAACCTTCGTCCGAAACAATGAGCTAGTACTTTGTTTGGACGACTTTGGTGCTAGTCAGGCCAGTTCTAACCGTCCCGACTCGGTGATAAATGCCTTGGCGTTCAGCGGCAGAGAAGGAAGAGGAAAGACGCGAGCCACCCTTGGCCAGAGCATGCTTGGATACCCTCAGTCGACCTGGCGTCTTACGGTTTTAACTTCTAGTGAAAAATCGCTAACAGAATACGGAGGACCTAATCGCCTGCCTGGCGCGCAGGTGAGGTACATTGACATTTCGGTACCGGGGCCTCACGCCGGAGGCATAAACACCCATGCTGGAGCAGGTCGAACTAAACTTTTAGACGAAGTGGTGCTTCCAACTATAGACATATTAAAGGAAAGCTATGGGGTGGCTCTTCCACGCTTGGTACGGGCAATATTAAGGAGTGACGGCGCACGAGAACGCTCACGAAAGTATGCTCAGTTCTTCGGTAATCGGTTTTCTATAGCACACCCAGGGACACCGCAAAACCGTGACGTCGAAGCGTTCTCTAAAGTTTATGCGGCTGGTCGGATCGCTATTGATGCTGGGGTGTTTCCGACAGACAAAGATAATCTATTGGCGTCTCTGCTCTTTGTGTACGAGCATTCAGAACTAGCAGCCCAAGCAAGCTCTAGAATCTTTGCAGCACCGGTTTCAAAGCTCCTTGAGATATCGAATGATCCTCTACGTTGCTACAAACTGGCTCGTAAGGGCGATAAGGTTCAGAATGAAAACGGCACATACATTGCCGTTACTCGAATTCAAAAAGGTCTCACGATATTTTTCGTGCTGCCTGATGAATTCGAAAAGATAGCGCCGAAACCCACTTTGAACGCTTTCCTCGAATATTTAGTGGATGCAGGTGCGCTAATCCGAAGAAAGATGGCGGCCACTTCTCAGCTCGCGGTATCTGGGCTTGAGCCGGGTAAAACGCGCCCATCCGGATATAAGCTAGACCTGCAAAAGCTTCAGTCTTTGGCTCCCGGGTTACTGACCTGAAATCCGAGGAGTGCCTCCACATCCATGGCGGTTCGCGACTGCCAGTGAGCTCGTGCCTTGGACTGTGAGCAAGCGGGATGGATACTCCCCGCCATGATCCTGAACCATCCGCACCGCGCGAGCTCGGACCTCAGGGGAAAACCTCTTCGTCGTCTTGCTTGTCATGCTCCATCCTACTTAGGACTTAGAGCCTCCGGCAAATTTGGTGCGGTTCACTTCGCCACACTTTGGCGAACCAGAGTTCACCAAACCGTATGTTCCCGTGGACGGCGAAGGCGCTGCACTGAGCTACCCCCTTTCTACTGATCAGGCCGTGGAGCTTCTTGACGGTATCGATGACACCACCTTTGATGTATTACATGCCATCATCCAGCACTCACTGGAGCCACACTTAGCAGGGCTGTCATGGGCAGAGGTGCAATCAATAGCGGGGTCAAACGTGGTCGCAGTTTGCACGCGGTACAATGGCCCGGTTGCATCGGAAGCTAAGAAACATAACGGAGGATCCAGAAGCAGTTTTGCTGCTGGACAGCGATAAGCTGAACCTGACGGATGAGCCGACACTGAATCAGGCTAAGGTGCTGCTCATCCATGGCCCAGCGGTGCAACCTTTGCAGGGTGTATTCTCTTCATAACCCAGTACTGCATTAAATCGCGTTGAGGGGACAACGAAAGGGCAGGCTTGCACGACGCATCGCTCATTGATCGGCGCACAATCAGTTGCACCACCATTCGTCCCCATCCGGCCATCGTCGGGCTAACTGTTCCTCGATCAGAATATCACCAACGTCACGACCATCAATCATGATGGTAGCAAGCCGACGCTTACTGCTGGTGCTATCGTAGCCAAACCGCTCGATGGACCACTCATTTTGGTTGAGCAGTTCCAGGAGGCGAGCGCTGGCTTGCTTCGCCAATGCGACCTCTGCATCTCCACCGCAAATGCTGCTTTGTGGCTCGGGGGTATCAAAGTCCTTCAGCCGAATGTTCTCACCTGAAAGCCACAAGGTGTCGCCATCTACCACACAGGTCTTTTGCGCAGTGTTGGGTCGGTTGTTGCACATTTCAAGCCGCAAGCGCGGGTGAGGCTGGGCTTGGACAGGCACCGACACAAGGTAGGTCAGTAGAACGGTCAACAAGGTCGCTAGCTTAGTCGGCAAATTCATCACATACTCTCAAATGCGGCATTGCTTTTGGGGGATCAAGTGGAGCTCTCCGCCTTCTTCGTTTCACTCGCGCTACTATCGGCCTCGCCTCTGGTGATTACACATGAGGGCAGCGCCCGTGTTATATTGGCCCAGTCATGTCACCCAAGCTATGAAGGCGAGTGCGTCCCGATCACCAGCGATGCCGATTGTGCCAGCGGCTCCGGGAACGGCCTGCCTATGTACGTGGGCCAGTTCGCGTCGTGGGTCCAGATGAATATGGCCTTGATCGCGACAACGACGGCGTAGGTTGCGAAAACTAATCTTGTTTACGTCACCTCGGTAAGCCAACAAACTGCCGGTCAGTTGGCGCACTTAGGACTGCAAAAAGCGCTCATCGCCGCTGGCCCAGCCCAGCATCAACCTCATGCCATCTGGTAGTTGGACAAGGCACGGCTTGTCAGGCTCAGCCTTCCCTGTATCGCTTCAACGAACCGCGCAAAGTCTTCGAACCAGAGGCGCGTTGAGGAGAACGAATGAACCACCATTGCGACCCTGTCGGTTTTGAACCGGCGGGCTTCGATAAGGTCATGGCTCCCGTCGCATGAGCCACACGGCGAAAAGATGCGTGAGCAGGCTGCCTAGTGCTGCTGCAACGAGCGCTAATGCACTTGCCTCTCCTGCCAGATAGGCTCCTCCACAAGTGGCCAATATCGCTACGGCCAACCCGTTCAGGTACTGCGCTGTGGTCTTTCTCGCTTCGCTGATCATTGATCGCCTCCTATGGCTATGATCAGGATAGCGGAGGTACGCCGTAGGGTGATTTCGGGGATAAGTGCGCGATGCAAGCCGTGGTTGATCGCCTCAGCAATGAGCTCTCCGACAAATACCTGTCTTACCTTAAAGCGTTTCTGGTCGATCTATGGAGCGAGGCTGGCTTTGTAGAATTTCGATGTGATTTCACCTTGCGTCGGGATCATACCCTGCGGCAGTTCACGCTCAGGGTCCCGGCAGTGATCGGCGAAACAGATGGCGAGCGCGAGGTGCTGATCATCGTGGTCTTCGAGCAGATCGAGCAGATGATCGATGAGGCCATTGCCGAAAGCAAGACCGAGGTGAACTAATGGTGCGCGTACCAGACTTCCCACCAAAGCCTACGGCTGCGATCTTGACCGTTCGGCAGCACCTCGAAGCTGGGTATCAGGTCATCTCGCATTGCAGCGCTTTTCCAGCCACGCACAAGCATGTCGTGAATTTGGAAGCAGCGCTTGCTGCTGGCGCTACGGCGTTCTATCACGACTGGAGCCGGGCACAGGTTTGCCGGGAGTGCGGTGCACCCGGCGGCGGCACTACGATCACAATCCATGTTCGCTAAACCAAAATTTGCGGTTCTGCATTGTTAGGAATCGACTCGCCCCGTGCCTTGAGTCATCTATTCAACATGGGGTCGATTTTCGATGTTTAGAGTTCTACTGCTCGTCATTGGGCTGGCGTTTGCCATGGCTATTTCAGCCTCTGCACAAGTGCTCGCTGATGAACGAATTGGCGCGTTTCTGATTTTTGATGACATGCAAGACGTCATTCTCTTGGATGGAGAGATCGGCATCAACACGCCCCTTGATTTTAGACGGGCAACTGCGGCACGTCCGGACGCCGAGGTATTGGTGCTAGGTAGCCCCGGTGGCTATGTGGCCAGCGCTCTAATTGTTGCAGGGGATGTGCACGCCAAGGGCATTAGCACGGCAATACCGGAAGGCTTTGGCTGCTACTCTTCGTGCTCCTTCATTTTCTTTGCAGGTAAGGAGCGACTTGCCGAAGGTGAACTTGGTGTACACCAAATGTACGGATTGGATGATGTATCAGGGGTTCAGTCCTCAGTGTCGGACATCATCGAGGCGCTGGGTGAGTTCGACACCCCCACTGAAGTCATCACCCGGATGTTTCGCACACCGAGTGAGGACATGTACGTGTTCTCGGCAGCGGAATTGGACACGCTGAACATCAATCGCCTCGGTGCAACGGTGCTTACCAACGCCAGCATCGCTATGGTTCCTCCGCCTGCGACTGTTCCCGCGGCACCGACCGTTGAGATTGCGAGAACAACCTCAACAGATGTTCCAAGCAAAATTACATCTGCCCCCACTCCGCAGTCGTTTGGGCCACGAATTGCTCTTTATGGTGGTCTGGATTTTTACGGCAATGATTTGTCATCGCAGCGTTCAGAGGATGCCGTGCAGTGCGCAGCGGCATGCATGAGCGACAATCAATGCGCGGCCTTTACCTTCAACGCCAACCCAAGCTTGAAGCGCGGACCCAACTGTTTTCTGAAGACCGATATTGATCGGCTTGAAGCCTATACCGACGCCCTATCGGGCGTTTTCCTGCCCAGTGGCGAGCAAGCCGCAGAGTCCTACTCAGTTGGTGCTATTGACCCCACGCAAGACGTTCTACCGCGTCACGGTCTTACTGGAACGGATTTCAACTCGTCACCCGAACGCGGTATCGCCTCCCCGGGAGACTGCCGGATGGCTTGCGTGGACAACAACGCTTGCAAGGCGTTCACATACGACTCGCGGCTAAAGCAATGCTATTTGAAACGTGATGTAGGAACAGAGTTCCCAAGCAGCCGACTGACAAGCGGCATCAAGCGTGGAGCAACCTTTACCCCCCTAGAGGTCATTGATCTAGAGGATTGATTGAACCTGTCTCGACGGGATCGATGGGCTGTAGAGTGGCGGCATAAGCCAGTTGCACAGCCAGTAATCGGCGCTGCCAGTCTTCTGGGTACTGAGCCGACTGCTGTTGGACCGAAACCAACACGGCCACGTCACTGGAGGTATCTGCAACCTTCTCAGCTGATCCTGCCTGTCCAACACCGAGCGTCATTGTAATGATTAAAGCAGCTAAGCGCACCGCTGACTCCCCTTACCAAGGTCTTAACGGCAAAGTGCTTTATTGAAGTAAATGAAGTGTTAAGGCACTCAAGTTGGCAAGGTGCCTCTCAATGGCCCTCGCCTCAGTGAAGCGCACAGCAGAGGTGACAACGAGCTTATGCTGAACAGACGCACTTTCCTTAGAGGGTTATTTGGCTCTCTAGCGGCACTGGTGGGCACAGGAGGCTATGCGTTTGGTATCGAGCCGGTGTTCCGCCTTCACACTCAGCGCTATGCACTCCGCCCATCATCATGGCCGGAGGGCTTAAACCTGCGCATCGCGGTACTGGCTGATCTGCACGTTGGTGAACCGCAGGTGCCGATGGCACGCCTTAACCACATCGTAGATGTTACAAATGACATCGAGGCAGACCTCATTGTCCTACTGGGTGACTTTGCAGCTGGGCATCGCTTTGTCACGCGGCCAATCGGCATCCGCGAGTCCGCCCCTGCGTTGGGCCGCCTCAAAGCGCCACTGGGTGTATACTCAATCCTCGGAAATCATGACTGGTGGGACGACCATGAGGCACAAGTGACTGGAGCGGGACCCACCCTTACCGCTCAGGTGCTACCGGATTGGGGCATCCCCGTCCTGGAAAACGATGTGGTACGGCTCGACAAAGGCGGCCAGCCATTCTGGCTTGCAGGGCTAGGTGACCAGTTGGCTTTTCCGCTTGGACGCAAGCAGTTTAAAGGTGTCGATGATCTTCCCGGCACGCTGTCCAAAATAACCGACGCCGCTCCAATCGTTCTGCTCGCGCACGAACCTGATATCTTCGTTAAAGTTCCAGGCCGAGTAGCCCTGACTCTTTCCGGTCATACTCACGGTGGACAGGTACGGCTCCTAGGCTATTCGCCCAACGTGCCTTCGCTGTACGGCAATCGGTTCGCCTATGGGCACGTGCTTGAACATGACCGCAATCTTATCGTTTCGGGCGGGCTGGGTACAAGCGTGCTGCCGATCCGCTTTGGAGTACCGCCAGAAATTGTCATTGTTGAGCTTGGCGGGCTGCAAGCATGACGCGCCAACAGCAAGCATGAGGTATCTTGTGGCGCTGGAGCTTAGCATAAGCAGTGTTTTCCTGTCGGACTTACGACACTCGTACTGTGGATCCTAGCGTTCCTGCTTCTAGGCTCCCCATTAGACGCGCCCTCGGCTTTTTGGATGGTAAATTGGCGCGGTTTGCTGGCACTCGCGCTTGCTGTCCAAGTGATTTCGCTAATCAGCTCTGACCGCCGCTGGTGGTGGTTAGTTTTTGCAGCGCCCCTCACTTTGAACCCTTTGTATTGGTGGCTAAAGGGCATTTACTTTCCCGCCCCACCTCCGTCCGGCGCAGGCTCGCTTTACTTCGAACCAGAAGCTTTTCTTGCAGTTTCTAGCATTCCCACAATCGTTGTTGCGATGGTGATCGGCTACCACTTCAATATTTTTGCGAGCGAAGTCAGCAAAATAAGACGCATTTGAAATACTCAAAGTGCAACACGAATGCTGACCTCACCGGAAATGCGCTCTGCGCGACACAGGAAGTATGACGGGCATGGAACGCTTTTGATACCACCCCGCAGGGACTCCGCGGTCCCGACATGCCTGAGGTCGGTTTCCAAGAATTGTGCACCGGGTAGTGGCGTGACGATCACGATCAACGCAGGCTAGTAACTAAAAACTTCGGGCCAGACGTTGACTCTGGAGATCGTCTATGTTCCTGTTTTGTTCTATTCAGGAGCGTAGCTGCCATGCACCAGTGGAAGCCGGGTTCATACCCGTCGATCTCAGTTGAAGGCCTACCGCAGCAAAGTGCCGGGTTGGTCTACCGTGGCATTGGCATCGAGCCAGTAGCTGACACCGATAGTGGTGTTTGGTACACCGACTGGGAGGTGACTCACCTTGCCAGCGGTAGACTCATCGGGTCGATTGTCGGCCTTGATGAGGCAGAAGCCCTCAAGCTGGCGACCATGCTGGCCGATGCGGCTGATTGGACGGCTATTCACGACCTTGATGAACTCGCACGTGGCACGCTCGAGCTAAAGAGCAAGCTTTTGCTGCTATCTGGCCTGTTTAATGGGTCGCTCGCCGTGTGCGGAGTGACTGTCGCTCCGCCTCACGCCCCGGCACCGCACTGGCAAGCACACTAATGCGCTCTCAATCGCACAGCACCGGACAGCCGCCTGTCACCAAACCAACAAACCTTGTTGTGCTCATGGCCTTCGTTCGCGATGAAGAAGGAGAACTGCAACCAGCGTTCGAGCCGCGTGAAGTGCAGTCGGAGCAAAAGGCTAACATGGATGCTCGGCGCATGGCTGCACTTGGAACCTACGCCGGGGTCATTACATGGTCGCGCTCAGCCGATCTGGTGAACGGCGATTTTGGCGAGCCCATCGTGATTTTCCAGCACGGCGATGTGCCAGAGATGGAATGATCGATTTGCTACCCTGAAGTCTGTGAAGGCGGCAGTTGCTTGTTCATTCTCAACTCACCTTCGTCTGATTGGGTGCTGGTCATTTCGTCGTCTCGGTAGCCGCGGTTGAGATAAAATGGTCGCGCCGTATGGGTACTGACAAGCCTACTTTCCTTTGCACCCTGCGTGATTATGTACGCCTCAAGTGCATCAAGCAGCGCCGTACTAACTCTCATGAATCGGTGTTCTGGTGAAACGTAATTGAGAAGAACCAACCCACCTTTAGTTGCAGCACCCACACCGGCGATCCTGTCCTCCATTACAGCAACAATCACCTGCTGATCTGATTGTGAAATCCAAAGCCGGACCAAGGTTGGCGTCTTATTTGCCAACCATTTGGCGAGCACACGCTCATCATTTTGGTGGTCGGCGACGCAAAGCTCGGTAATTGACCGGCGCAGGACTTCAGCCATCTCATCCGCGTCCTCCAGCCGGGCGGAACGAACGTCCATTGGTGATCCTCTGCAGGGCGGTGTTATATCACCGCTCAGGTGATTTGACATGGAGAGCTGGCCGTGACGTTGACCATATGGGGCAGGAAGACGTCTTCCAACGTACAGGCACTTATGTGGTGCGTCGGCGAGTTAGGGCTTTCCTACGAGAGACATGACGTAGGTCATCACTATGGTGGCAATGACACTCCCGACTTTCTCGCTATGAACCCAAATGGCACCATACCTGTCATTCGCGATGGCGATAACTTGCCGCTGTGGGAGACCGGGGCAATCATCCGCTACTTGGCAGCTCGATACGGTTCGGAAAGCTTTTGGCCCACCAATCCTGTCTTGCGCGCGGTTGTTGACCAATGGGCAGAGTGGGCCAAGATCAATGTGGCAATGAACTTCACAGGTCCAGTCTTCTGGCGTGTCGTAAGAACATCGCCTTCAAAGCATGATCATGGTGCCATCCAGCAAGCTTTGATCAAGCTGGATAGATTTTTTGACATTGCTGAAGCTCAGTTGGCCAACTATGAATTTCTCGCCGGAGCTGAGCTTTCATTGGCAGATATCCAGTTCGGCCACGTGCTCTTCCGCTATTTCGACATAGCGATCCCAAGAGCGGTTCGGCCTCACCTGCAACGCTACTATAAGGCGCTTCAGCAAAGACCCGCATTTCTGGAGCACGTGGCCGTGTCGTACGAGGAATTGCGGGCTCACGATTAGCTATGCGCTGCAACCCAAGCGCAGTCGGTTTGAGGACGAGAAATGGCTGATCAGACCATCGATTTCTATGACCAGAACGCTTTGGTCTACTCTGCCGGAAGCACGGTCAACAACAGGCTGGCCGCTTTTCTTAAACTTGTCACACCCGGCGGCCTAGTTCTAGAGCTGGGGACAGGCAGCGGTCGTGACGCACGCGCAATGATCGACGCTGGGTTCCAAGTGGACCCTACTGATGCCTCGACTGAGCTGGCGGCAATTGCAGAAGGTCATATCGGTCAGCCTGTTCGACACATGCGGTTTCAAGAGCTAGCTGCTCGAGATGAGTACGACGGTGTGTATGCCAGTGCCTCGCTTTTGCACGCTCCACGTGGCGAACTCATCGAGATTATTACTCGCATATACAACTCGCTCCGTGGGCGTGGAGTGACTTGGGCAAGCTTCAAGTCGGGTGTAGCAGAAGGGTTCGACGCACTAGGTCGCTATTATAACTACTTCGGAGCTGATGAGCTTGCCCTGTACTGGCAGGCTGCAGCCCCTTGGAGTACCCTCGAAATAGAGAGTTGGCATGGCAGCGGCTATGATGGCCAACCAACAAGCTGGCTTGGTGTAACCGCGATCCGTTAACTGATCATCATCTAGCGGTTTTGCATCATTGATGTCCCTCACACAGGCTCAATAGCTGCGACTGCACGCTCCAGCACCGAAACGGGTTTTGGTTCAGCAGAGTAACCGACCCCAATCCATTGAACGACGACCAAGCCTGCTGAACAACGCTCGGCGGACAGAGCCTGCAATGGCAGGTCGCCCTGCGGGCGCTAAGTCTTCAGTGCAACGTCGTGGTGGATTGGAGGTTATTGTCGCGAGCCGAACGCGACACCCGTCAGGATGAGGCTCGAGCCGCCGGTGCCGAGGT
>JAESGH010000311.1_pt1 | contig 56151 bp, 50 predicted proteins | sample 9269641 | NCBI WGS metagenome assembly JAESGH01 (sample SAMN14515345, study PRJNA621665) | algae metagenome | isolation source: Phormidium tanganyikae FI6-MK23 and co-occurring heterotrophs from granitic... | place: USA: Fort Irwin, California | collected 1998-05-24 | reverse complement strand
AAGGCTTGGGAGAGTAGGTCACTGCAAGGTCTGCCAAAAACATAAACGTCTCAAAAACGATACTCGAAACAACAAAACCCCCGTAGCGAAAGCTGCGGGGGTTTTTGCGTTCAAGAGGAGAGGTGGGTCGCCTTAGAAATGGAGAAGCCGCATTACCGGTGCCATCTTAGATCAAACCTATGGAGTGGACCCCGTTTCACCGGACAGTCGGCGGTTGGGTTTAGGCACTGAGGCGCAGGAACTCGCGTGGTAAGCGAAACTTGAGCCCAGTGTGCGGATGGACCTCGCAGTAATCAGTAATCGTCGAACCATTCGGGCAGCAAGGCCAGGATGGTGTCGGCGTCTGGGAGGATAGCTGTTGAGGCATAGTCCCTTTTCAAGGTTTTGACGAAGGCCTCGGACATGCCGTTGCTCTGTGGGCTTCGGACCGGAGTGAAGAGTAGGTGGATGCCCAGGGCTGCGGCCACCTGTGCGGTCTGCCTGGCGATATAGGCACTGCCATTATCCGAGAGCCATTCGAGCCGGTGTGGGACCTTGACGGTCCGGAAGCGGCGTTCAACGCCCGCGATCATCAAATCGCAGACCATCTCGGAGGAGATGCCGGCATTGGCCACTGCCGACCTTGCGATGATCTCTCGATCGCAGGCTCGAGACGATCGGAGCACCAGCGGATATTGGAGCGCATGGCAACGACGACACCCTCGTGAGTCCGTGTTAGGCGTAGAGCGGTATGCTTTTGAAGGGCGAGCCCGTTCTGCTGCATGACCCTGAGAACCCGCTTAGTGTTGACGGTAGGTTTTCCCTCCTTGCGCCACTGCCGGTTGAGCAATGCTGTCACGCGGCGATAGCCATAGGTGGGTCGCTGGTCGATGATCGGACGTAGTTCGGCAACAAGAGAAACATCCTCGGGCTTGCGATAAGAGCCTCTACGCCTTGAAGGTTTGCTGGCGCGCTCGATCAGGCTGGACCTGGAGACGCCAAGCGTTTTTGCAATGGCGCTCATTGGGTATCGTCCTCGGGATTGCTCCACGAGAGCAAGGGCGAGGTCCGTTTTTTCGGCGCGCAAGATCCAGGGCCTCCTTAGGATCTCTGCTTCCATGGTTTTCCTGCCCAGCATACGCTCGAGGTCGCGCACGCGCTTCTCTAGGTCGCGAACCTGGGAGGCGTCGACAACATCTTCGTCGGCATGAACGGCCGCGTGGCCGCCTTCGAGCATGCGGCGCTTCCAGGCCTAGAGCTGGGAGGGGAAAATGCCGGCTTGGCGGGCGACATAGGAAATGCTCATGCCCGGCTGCATGGCTTCCTCCACAAGCCCAACCTTCTCGGCAACGGACCAGGGCCGGCGGCGCTGCACGGAGGTGATGACTTCGACACGTCGTAACGGCTCGTCGTAACTCTTGGACATAGTCGTATTCATAGGCTCATGCCAATGCCTTATCGGCTATGCCGACTGTCCGTCACAATGGGGCGCGCTCCAACCTAGCAGTTAAGTTTTAGTCAAACCGTTGGTCAGGTGCCTTTAACAGCTCAAGAGTCTTCTGAAACCTGTTCTCCGAATGCCATCGAAGACAATTAGGATCTGGCCATTTTCTAGGGTTTAGTGGAAAGCGTATCTGTTTGCGTCCTTTAAGAAGGGACATTAAGCTGTGCGGAGCACCTGGGGCAGTTACAATCTCACCCGCCGACCGAATACCGAACCAGCCTTTATCGATGCACCAATGAACAGTTCGGATGGCGGGCATAACGTTGCTTATGGTATCTGGGCCGCCTTCTCCAAACGCCCAAAGGTGACACACTTCAACCTCGTACCCCAGACCACCCGGCGCGGCGATTGTTATGTTGGTTACGGAACACGCAGGTCCGTACTCTTCTAAAGCCTGGTATCGTAATTGAGCATCACGCGCTTGGCGAGCCTGACGTGTGGCAGGATCTGCAAACCACTTGTGGTCGAATTGAGCCAGAGCTCCGAATGCCGTTAAAGGTGCTGCGTCTAATTCGCTTAAGCCTAACCGCAAACCTCCTAGCTGTTCTATAATACCAAGGTAAGCGATGGGTATTAAGCGGAAGCCAGGAGCGAATCGTCGATAGATCCAGTCCTCATCAACAATCTGGTTCGTCGCTTTGAGGTATTGCCTTGCCGACACAGGTTCAGGAAAAGAACGAATGTGGGATACGGCTACATACATGAATTGTGGATTGTCGAAGTCTGGGCAAAAGTCGATTAGACGCCCAACGGCGTAAAATCCTGATGGTTTGACGTCTCTGGGGTGATAAAGGAGCACATCTCGCTGGAAGGCACGATGGACACTCGCATCTGCCGCTCGTGCTACCCTAATGTACTTCACCGAGCTTCCAAAGTCATACCTGACGTTGATGATAGCGCTGACCATAATTTAATTCCGGACTGTAACCGCTAGGCCTTCATTCGTCTTGACCACACTTTTATGTAGGCAGTCTCCAACAAGCTGTTCATCTGGTCGTAGGTTGGAGTTAAACAGTTGCGCCTGCTAGTCTCTCGTATGTTTTGACCGGTACCTTGTCAGCGCCTTGCACCGGGCACAATCCAGCTTTAGGACGGCGCCCAGTCGTGCTTCAGCCGGATAACACCATGGTAAAAGTTTTTGCGTTCTTGTTGTTCTTCGCAACTTCGTTCGCAGCCCAGGCGCAAACGCCACCCCCCTCTGCTACTCCCGAGCTGTCCTCGGCTGAAGCCGGCGTAGACCAGCTTGTCCAGATTTTGGAAAATGACGAGGCACGTGCGACCCTCATCCAGCGACTGCAGCAGACGGCGGGCGAGGGGGAGGTTCAGGAAGCGGTTGACGCAGAACCTGATCTGAGCCTAGCGCGGCAGCTGTCGCAGTATACGCAAGCGGCGGCGGAGAGCACCGCAGCGACCTTTGTCTCCCTTGGGCGTGTATTCCGTGACATTCAGCGGGGCCTCACCAATACGGAAGGCGCCGAGGTGCGGGTATTTCTCGACCTAGCTGCTAATCTGGTACTGGTCGGCGTTACGATGTTCGGCAGCCTGCTGCTGCTACGTCTCATCGTTTTCCGGGTGGAAAGTAGGATCGGCCGTGGCGTAGAAGGAAAGAAGTGGCTGCTCCGGACAATAGGGGCACTGACGGCCATGTTGTTTCATGCTCTCTCCGTTGTGCTGGCTTGGGGCAGCGGCTATCTCGTGGCGCTGCTCTTTGTGGCGTCAAGTTCAGGACGCATGCAGCCTGGGCAGTTGCTGCTGCTCAACGCGTTTCTCCTTGTCGAGCTGACCAAGGTCGCTGCACGTTTCGTGTTGTCGCCTCAGGTTGGAGTTCTGCGGCTGATACCGGTAACGGATGAGAATGCGCGTTACTGGTCCTTCTGGTTAGCGCGTATCGTTGCGCTGATTGGCTACACGTTCATGTTTGTTTCGCCGCTTGTGGCGAGTAATCTCGATCGGGGTCTTGCATCGGCTGTACAGGTGGTGGTGATGGCGACCGCCGTTGTCATAGGCATCATTGTCGTGCTGCAAAACAAGCAAGACGTGCGACTTTGGCTTACGGGGCTATCGGCCCGGCGCAATAACGATGGTTATGGGCAGCTGCTGCTGTTGATCGGGCGATACTGGCATGTGTTCGCCATCACTTATCTAGTGGCCTTGCTGATCGTCTGGTTCGCCAATCCAAATCGTGCATTGCCATTCATGCTCGGCGCGACGGTGCAGTCCCTTGTCGCCGTGCTCGTGGGAACACTGCTGTTCAAATTCATCGCCCGCTTCGTTAGCCAAGACCTCCACATGCCAGGGGGCATCAAGGAACGGCTGCCATTGCTCGAAACGCGGCTGCAAAGCTTCGTACCGGCCGTGCTGCAAGTTGTTCGATGGGCCATTGTTGCAGGGGTCGTGCTCGCTGTGCTGCAGGCTTGGCACCTGTTTAACTTTGCGGCCTGGATCAACAGCGACGATGGCCAGGCTATGGCTGGTTCGATTTTTTCAGCCGTGCTGATTGTGGTGATCGCGTTTGGCGTCCACGTCGCCATGTCATCCTGGATCGAATATCGACTGAATCCTGATTTCGGCAAGGTGCCTAGTGCGCGAGAAAAGACCCTGCTTGGATTATTCAAGAACGCTTTCACCATCGCCCTGATGGTGTTCGGGATTATGCTCGCCTTGGCGCAGATTGGGGTAAACATCGCACCATTACTAGCAGGGGCGGGTGTTATCGGACTTGCCATCGGGTTCGGGGCGCAGAAGCTGGTGGAGGACATCATCAATGGCATCTTCATCCAACTCGAGAATATCATGAATGAAGGTGATGTCGTTGCCGTGGGGGACAAAACCGGGGTTGTCGAGAAGCTGACCATCCGCTCTGTCACTATTCGCGATCTGAGTGGCACTGTGCATCTGATCCCATTTTCGTCCGTGGCGCAGGTGTCCAACATGGTGCGTGGCTTTTCCTTTCACGTTGCGGAGATCGGCGTTGCCTATGAGAGCGATATCAGTGCGGTCAAGGTCGCGATGCGGGACGCATTTGACCAACTCATGCAGACTGAGCACAAGGAAGAGATCCTGGACGAGCTCGACATGCAAGGTGTTATCGCCTTTGCCGACTCTGCCATAACGGTTCGTGCCCGCATCAAGACCCTGCCGGGCAAGCACTGGAGCACGGGACGCGCCTATAGCGAAATCCTCAAGCGCGTGTTTGACGAGCGCGGTATTGAGATCCCATATCCTCACGTCACCTATGTGGCCGCGCCTGAGCGCAAAACAACCGAGCCGCCGTTGCCCTTGCCAGTACCGGTTACGTGATCGTGACGAGCCTTTGCCTTAAGCCGATCTTAATTTGATCGGTTAAGAATTAGGCATGGCGGTCGTTGCGGCAACATGAATGCCAGACTGATCGCTCCTGTCTGGGAATGTAGAGGCTCATGATGACCGTTCTGCCAGGCGCGGCTTTGCGCCCCTTTTCACGTTTCATGGCAGTTGCTCTCGCCAGCGCCATGGCGTTAAGTAGCGTTGTCGAGGTTCATGCCAACAGCGCGGATTTCGTGCGCGGGCTCTGGCCAATGGCCGAGCAGCGCGGCGTCAGCCGCTCAGCGTTCGAGGCGGCGTTTTCTGGTTATAGCTATTTGCCCAAAGTCATGGAGTTGACCGGCAAGCAGCCAGAGTTCCGGCAGACAGTGCAGCAATATGTCGACAAGCGGGTGACCGCCGCGCAGACCAACAAGGGACAGGTCATGCGTGGGGAATGGGCGCAGACCCTGGCCGGCTCGGAGCAGCGCTGGGGCGTACAGCCCGAGATTGTGCTGGCGATCTGGGGCATGGAGACCAATTTTGGGGGCTTCATGGGCGGCGAGAACACTATCCATGCGCTCGCGACCTTGACCGAAGGTGGATATCGTCCGGACTTCTTTCGCGAGGAATTGCTCACGGCGCTGCGGATCGTGTCCGATGGACATGTGAGCCCGCGCAACATGGTAGGTTCATGGGCCGGTGCCATGGGCCACACACAGTTCATGCCGACGAGCTTCATGGCTTATGCCGTCGACTACAATGGTGATGGCCGCAAGGACATCTGGAATTCCGTGCAGGATGCGCTGGGGTCCACGGCTAATTATCTCAACAGGCATGGCTGGCGCCCGGGAGAGACCTGGGGCTATGAGGTCAAGCTGCCGCAGGGCTTTGATTTTGCCAGTGCCCGGCAAATGGAACGGGCGCCGCTGGGCCAGTGGGCATCGATGGGGATCCAGCGTGTTTCCGGACGGGCCTTTCCACGTCCGAGCGACACGGGGCGGCTCTACCTGCCAGCAGGTGCTGCAGGCCCGGCTTTCCTACTGTTGCCGAACTTCGATGTGATCAAGAGATACAACAATTCCGACAGCTACGCGCTGGCAGTCGGGCATCTGGCAGACCGCATCCTTGGCGGGGGCGGGTTCGCAGCGCCATGGCCGGCCGGTGACTATGCGTTGACCGTCGCACAGCGTGCGGAGTTGCAGACGTTGCTGAACAGTGTCGGCTACGATGTCGGTGCTGCCGATGGTGTGATCGGGCCCAGGACGCGTGCTGCTGTGCTTGCTTACCAGTCTCGTGTAGGTCTGCCGGCCGATGGCCACATCTCTGGTCGGCTGTTAGAAAGATTGAAGAATTAACCTTTCGTTAACCACTTGGTAGCACCCTTAGGGAGCTTAAGTAGAGGGCAGGTCAGTCTCGGACATTGAGGCGCCTGCCCTCGCCCATTCAGAGGAACATGCCACAAATAGCCCGGCTTTGCGGGCTAGGCAGTTACCCTCCCAAATTCAAGAATTACATCGCCATGCTTGTTATGACTTCGCTGACGCGACGCTTCCTTCTTTTGCTGCTGGTAGCGTTTGCGCTCCTTCCAGTGCCTTCCTTTGCCATCTCGGTGATGGACCCATTCAACCTGCCGGCGTCGATGGACGGGGGCACGGTGAAGGTGGGAGATGGTGTGGCCTATGCCGATGGCTCCCGCCACAAGCTCGATGTGTATGCGCCCGAAGCACGGGGCGTTGCGGCGCCAGTGGTGTTCTTTATCTATGGCGGTGGCTGGAACAGGGGCCAGCGCAGCGACTACCAGTTCGTTGGCCGCGCCTTGGCCGCCCGCGGTTTTGTCGTGGTGATTGCTGATTACCGGCTTGTACCGGAAGTGCGCTATCCGCAGTTCCTGGAAGACAGCGCTCGAGCACTCGGATGGGTGCAGGACAACATCGCTCAATATGGCGGCGACCCTAACCGGCTGTTTCTGGCCGGGCATTCGGCCGGTGCTTATAATGCGGTCATGCTGTCGCTCGATCCTTCGTTTTTGCGGGAATACGGGGTGACCATGCCTATATTGGGCGTGGTCGCTTTGTCAGGCCCATATGATTTTTATCCATTCGAATATGGCGAGGTCCGCGAAGCCTTTGGCAATGCGCCAAACCCGGAGGGGACCCAGCCGATCAATCTTGTGACCAGTGACAGTCCGCCCATGTATCTGGCGACAGGCACGACCGACCCGATTGTGCGAATGCAGAATACCGAGCGGTTTGCCCAGAAGCTTAAGAGCAATGGGGTCTGGGTGACGACGCGGTATTATGAAGGTTTTGGGCATATGGAGCCGGTGATCGCCATGGGCTCGCTTTGGCGCTGGCGCATGCCTGTGCTGGACGACATGGTGACGTTCTTTCAGATGTTCGGCGCCTTCCCCAGTGGCGTGCCCTATGTGGCGGTGGTGCCCAATGCGCCCGAGCAATTGCCGGAGGCTATCGCGCCGATGGATCAGATCGTGCAGCAGATGAACGCGATGTTCCAGCCGATCGAGCAGTAAACGTGCCATTGGGCATGACCAGGTAGCCGGCTCCGATCAAGTCGGAGCCGGATGAGGGTTGAAGCGGCTCTGGCGAGGCGTAGCCTCGGGAGTAAAGGTTGCGCAAAAGGTGAGGCTAAACCTCGCCAGAGCAACAGGCCTATCGTTTCGACGGCTTGGTGATGCGAACAAACCTGCCCGCAGCGCGCGACAGCCGCTCCATCGGTGCTGAAGCCGATGGTTTGGCTTGGATGGCTGGTTCAGCCGCCATCCAGTCACCTCGTGCCCCCGGCTTTAAGGTGGGCTCACGAAACCGGCGGGATCAGAAACGGGCGACCCCGTTCCGCCTGCCTCGCGTTCCGATCACTCGTCATGACCGCGCTTCGGAATGCGATGGCCGTAGCATAGGGGCATGCGGACGTGCGGGGATAAGCTGAACAGATTGGATCGTTGAGCGATGGTCAGCTGTCGCTGTCCAGCCTGATCTAGACCGCTTCTATGCGCACCGCGTCGGCGGAGCGTGTCGACGGTCCGTGGAAGACGGCCTCGATATTGTTCCCATCGGGATCTAGGACAGAAGCGCCGTAATAGCCGGGATGATAGGGCCGCTCGCCCGGCGCCCCATTGTCCTTGCCGCCAGCCGCCAGAACTGCAGCGTAGACAGCATCGACCATTGCCCGGTCCTTGGCCTGGAACGCCAGATGCACATGCGTCGGCGGGGTGTCAGGGCCGGCGGCATCGACATAGAGTTCGTCGAGCTGGAACGAGTTGTCGCTGCTATGCGCAATCTTGAGGCCCAGTACGGCAAAGACCGCTTCATAGAATTTGCGTGTCCTGGTGAAGTCCTTGGCTCGCAGATGCACATGGTCGATCAGGCGGCCGGTGTAGTAGGTCATGATGTCCTCCTCTGCCAGGAGGCAAAACAAAGCTGCCCGGAACGGGGTTCCGGGCAGCTTGTGATTCAGGATGGCATCTTATTCGGCTTCGTTGGCCGGGGCGGCATTGAGCAGGCCATAGCGCTCCTCGCCGATCTTGCCGAGTAGGTCCAGCTGGGTTTCGAGAAAGTCGATATGACCTTCCTCGTCGGTCAGCAATTCGTCGAACAGTTGCTTGGAAACATGGTCATGCAATTGCGAGCACAGTTCGCGGCTGTTCCGGTAAGCCTCGCGGGCCTCGTACTCGCCAGCAAGATCTGCCTCGAGCACTTCCTTGATAGTCTGGCCGATTCGAAGCGGTGCGACACGCTGAAGGTTTGGGTGGCCCTCAAGGAAAATAATGCGCTCGATCAGGCGATCGGCATGGTGCATCTCTTCAATGGATTCGGCACGTTCCTTGCTGGCCAGCTTCTTGTAGCCCCAGTCTTCAAGGAGGCGATAATGCACCCAATATTGATTGACTGCTCCAAGTTCGAGAAAGAGGGCTTCGTTAAGCCGCTCGATAACTTGTGCTTCGCCTTTCACGACGTACTCCACTCTGCTGTTTCTTGAGCTTTTCCAGGCCGGTCTGGATATGAACCAGATCTGCGGGAGGATGAGCCTGTTGCGCGTGGTAGTTTTCGGTGACGCGGACGATAATGTCCACCACATTCGGCACACAGCCGCTGCATTTTGCGCGGCGATTAAGCTCACTGTAGACCTTGGCTGGGACGACCAATTGCCAGGGATCGGCCTGCAATAGATCAAGGACAATGTCCTCGATTTCCTTGCTGGTGATCATGTTGCACTGACAAACAAGCATAACGCGCCCACGGAACAGCTGGCTTTAGGTGGCCGCATAAAGCGACTACATTAGCTGAATGTCAATGTCATATATGTGTGATTAAGCTGGGCGGTAGGCATCCAACCATTGCGCCAGTGCGGCAGCCGGCATTGGACGCGCCATGTGGTAGCCCTGACCCTCGTCACAGCCCAAGCTTTGCAGATGCTGATAGGCGTGGGCCGTCTCAATGCCCTCTGCGCAAACGCGGAAACCAAGGCCAGTCGCAATCGACACTACATGGCGCAGGAGAAAATCGTCGTCGCCTTCCTGCTTGAGCGGACGGACAAAGGACTGATCGATCTTGAGCACGTCTGCGGGAATCCGCGAAAGGTAGGACAGGTTTGAATAGCCCGAGCCGAAATCATCGAGTGCAACCCGTATCCCTGCCGTGCGAAGGCGCGCCAGTTGCTGTACTGTCCGCGCCGAGTTGGTCGCCAGCGTGCCCTCGGTGAATTCAAGCTCGATATGTTGCGGCTCTAGACCTGCCGCATCGCATTGCTGCAGCAGCATGTCATCGAACCCGCTTTCAGACAGATTAACCGGCGAGGCGTTGATCGAGACGCGCATATTGTGCCCTATGTCGAGCAGCTTGCGGTTCTCGGTCATGGCGCGGAGCATAACCCATTCGGTCAAAGGTCCAATCAGGGCCGTCTGCTCCACCAGCGGAATGAACTCTCCTGGCGAGATGAAGCCCAGTTCGGGATGAGTCCAGCGGATCAGCGCTTCGGCACCGTGGCATGTGCCCGTCTGCAGATCGATGCGCGGCTGGTAGTGCAATTGCAGCTGGTCAGCACTTTTCATGGCTTGAGGTAGATCGGCCAGAAGCTTGAAGGCACGAAGATGCGCTGCGTCGGATTGATGATTGTAGAAGGCAATGCCGCTTTCGGTACGGCGGCTATCCTGTGCGGCGACCAGCGCCGCGCGCAAGGTTTCTGCCGCCCCACGCTCCCGTTCGATCGGCAGCAGACCGACGCCAACTTGCGTCTTGATCGGGATGGCGTTCACCTCGATAGCCCCAGCAAAGGCGGCGGCGATCACCGACGCCATGACTGGCACCTGCCGCACATTCTCAGCAGGCACGGAGGCGGCGAAGCTCAAGACGCTGACTTGGAACAGCGTTGTTTCTAGGGGTAGTAGTGAAGCCAGCAATTTGGCGCCGGTGCGCACGAAGTCGTCGGCAAAGGCCATGCCCAAAGCGCGCAAGATTTCGTTGTAGTGACGCGCTTCTGCGAGCGTCACCAAGATCAACATATTGGGCTTTTGGGTGGTCGCGAGGCTCTCGAAACGCTCCATGAACTGCAGCCGATTGGGCAGGCGTGTCACATGGTCATAGCGGCCGATCTGCGCCAGGAACTCAGCATCGGCGTTTTGGAGCAATTCGCCGGTGCCTGTTTCTGCTTGCATCACAGAACTGTTCCGGCCGCTCACCACTTCCAAATACTCCCCTGGGCTCCCTGTTCGGGGCAATGTCCGACAATTTGCCAGATCACACCTTAAGCCCTGGTGAATCCTGTTCATTGTCAAGTGGATGTGAAGGAAACATTGTTAGCGCTTGTGTCGTATCTAAGCTCGTCACAGAGGCGGCCATGGCTATTTCCATTCTCGGCATTATCAACTTCCTCAGTCCTAAGGACGCCGCCTCACGCAAGATCGCCAGTGATGTTGCCTACGGCGCCGCAGCCCGTCAGAAGCTCGACATCTACGCGCCAAAGAGCGCGATGGGTCCGTTGCCTGTCGTGTTCTTCGTTTATGGTGGCTCGTGGAGCGATGGCGATCGGCACAATTATGATTTTACCGGCCGTGCGCTAGCGGCTCAAGGCTTTGTAACAGTGGTTGCCGACTACAGGCTGGTGCCGGAGATCGAGTATCCCGGGTTCCTTGAAGATTGCGCCGCAGCCTTTGCCTGGGTGGTGCAGAACATCGCCACCTATGGAGGGGATCCCAGCCGCATGGCGCTGATGGGTCATTCGGCCGGCGCCTATAATGCCATCATGCTAGCTTTGCACCCGGACTATCTTGCCGGACAGGGGCTGCTAAGCCACGTCAAATGTGCGGTAGGGCTCTCAGGGCCTTACAACTTTTTTCCGTTCGATGGTCCAATCAGCCTGCGCACCTTTGGTGCCGTTCGCGAGCCCCGTAGCACCCAACCCATCAATCACGTCTCGCCCAAAGCGCCGCCGATGTTCCTTGCTACCGGCGACAAGGATACATTGGTTTACCCTCGCAACACGGTAGCTCTTGTGGCGAAGTTACGCGAGGTCGGCGTTGCTGTTGAAGAAGTGCACTATCCAGCGTTGAGCCATCCCGGTCCCCTCATGGCCCTTGGGCGTCCGGCACGCCGTATGGCGCCAGTCCTCGCCGATGTTGCCCGCTATCTGCGCCAGCATCTCGGCTAAGGCTGCCTGCTTAAGGCCGCCTTCCTTGCTGGCGTTTGGCAGCAATCAAAGCCGCTGATGCCGCTGTCCGGTGTGATGACGAGAAGAATTCCCGATGGGCCAGGATCAGTATCGTCGCGACACAGGCGGCAATCGGAAGCCATTCCGAAACGAACCAAGCCACTGTAGCGACCGAAAAGTAATAGGCGCGTATGCCGCTGTTGAAGTTCTTGGCGCCCAGCGCATTCATCCGCGTAATCGCGTCGAGCTCTTCGTCGCTGGCGGGCTCGGAATGATCCATCGCTCCCAGCATGATGCAGAAATGGTTGAACTGGCGCAGCGACAGCGTAAAGGCAAAGAATGCCAATACGAACATGGCCAACATGACGAGCAGATGCAACTGCACATCCGCCACCGTATAAACCCGCTCCAACGATAGCGAATTGAGCGCTTCCATGAGCGCCGGCACCTGTCCAAATAGGGCAAAAATTGCAAGGATCAGCAGCACAGCGGTGGAGGCGAGGAAACTCACCGACCCCATGATGTTGCCCGACAGGATCGCGTCGAATGGATTGTCGCGACGGCTGGCGTTGGCTACCCAGCGGCGGCGCTGCATGTTCATGATAACCGACAGGGACGGCCGCAGCTTTTCCACCTGCGGCACGATGATGTTGTATGCGAAATAGCAAAGCAGGGGGAACAGCGTTGAAATCAGTGTCGTCGACAAATTTGCCCCCGCAATTGGATGCTCTTTTATACTTCCCTAGGCGCCCAAGACGATGCCCGCTTAAATCGTCCGCGGATAGCGGCGGTGAATGGCGCCGATTTCGGCGAGCACTTCGGCCGATAGCGTGAGGTCCTTGGCGGCAATAGCATTGGCCAATTGTTCAATGCTGGTTGCGCCTACGATCACCGATGTCATGAACGGGCGTGTCAGGGCAAAGGCGATAGCCATCTGCGCAACATCCAGGCCGTGCCGTTCTGCAAGAGACATGTACTCCTTGGTCGCTGCTTCCGAATAGGCGTTATGCCGCCAAAAACCCTTCTGGTAGTCGCCGCGGCTACCCTGGGGCATCTGCCCGTCATTGTATTTGCCGGTGATCAAGCCACCGGCTAGCGTTGAATAGGCGAGCAGCCCGACGCTCTCGTGATGGCTGAGTTCGGCCAAGTCCAGATCGAAATGGCGGCGCAACAGGCTATACTCGTTCTGCACCGAAGCCAGCCGCGGTAGTCCTCGGGCCTCTGCAATGCGCAGCCATTGAGCAATGCCCCATGTGGTTTCGTTTGAAACTCCGATGTGGCGCAGCTTGCCTTCCTTGACGAGATCGCCGAGCGTTACGAGCATATCCTCGATATTGGCTAGAACGTCCGCTGTATCCTGCTTCTGCGGCGCATAGGTCCACGATCCCTCGAAATTGTAGCTGCCCCGGCCGGCCCAGTGAATCTGGTAAAGGTCGATATAGTCAGTCTGTAGCCGCTTAAGGCTATTTTCTACTGCGACGCGGATAGTCCTACCTTCTGTGCGGGTGTTGTTGCGGATAAAGTCCACCGGCCCGCCTGCAACTTTACTCGCAAGGATCCACTTGTCGCGCTTGCCGGCCTTTCTAAACCAATTGCCAATGATCTCCTCGGTGCGGCCCGATGTCTGGGGGCTGCGCGGCACTGCATAGATTTCGGCCGTGTCCATGAAATTAAGGCCGGCGTCGAGCGCCATATCGATCTGCGCGTGCCCTTCGGCCTCGGTGTTCTGGCTGCCCCAGGTCATGGTGCCCAGGCAAAGTTCAGTAACCCGCAGATCAGTGCGGCCAAGCGGCTTCAGTTTCATGAAAGGCTCTTGAGAAAAGTTCGGAAGGCGGGTCCACACTACTCATTCGCCCAACAAAGAGAAGGGCCGCTGCTCCAAAAAACAGACCGTCAAAAAAGCGTCACGCAGGATCATTTTAGGGGTTGAGCTATCCAGCGGCAGCCCCTATATACCCCTCACGTCGCGACCACGGTCGCACTTGATGACGCGCCCAACCGGCATTGTTATCGACTTTGACGCGGGATGGAGCAGCCCGGTAGCTCGTCAGGCTCATAACCTGAAGGTCGCAGGTTCAAATCCTGCTCCCGCAACCACTGGCGTTTGATAGAGGAAGTGCTCGAAAGAGTGCTTCCTCTTTTCAATTTCGCGGTTCATTGCTTTGAAGAAGTTCAGCTTCTCTTCTGTTTTTACAAGCGCCCCAGCCTTCCGTTCAGCTTGGAACTTTTGAAGCCACATACTCCTTAAGCGCTTCTCCTCATCTTCCCATGCCTTGATCGTAGCAAGTAGGCTCGCAAGCCGTCCATGCACTTCAAGTGCCGTTCCGCGCCTGCCTTCCGGATGGACGGCGATCTTCTCGATGAGATGACCCACCAGTTGCCGGTATTGCATGACCACTGGCGCGTCTACGCTCATATCAGGCAACATGGCAGCTATGGCTTCTGCTGCGGTTCGGACGATTGAGAGGTTCACATTGGGAACTGCGTTGTCTTGTTTGGGCTCTGGAGCGACAAGTTTTTCCAAAAGTTCCTTCTTCTTCGCCTCAGCTGTCTTGAGCGCGTCGGTAACGGAGTCCGAGATCAAGCCTGAAGCTATTGCACCAACCAGATTCGTGATTTGCTTCTCTAAAGCGCCTAGCTCGGATGCTGACGCCTTCCGCTCTCTCCCAGCGTCTTGTCTTTGCGCCCTGTGTCGTGTCGCAGTGCTCTCCTGTAGATCCTTTAACGCTGTTAATGCCAGCACCACATCTGGGATGGCGCCGTTCACCCGCGTTTCCAAGTCATGACGTGAGATCGTACGTGTGTTCTCGCAACCCTGGTGCTTGGCGTGGCGGGCGCAACCGTAGCGGTCCTTGCCGATGATGCGGAAGGGACCCCCGCAGACGCCGCAGTCGATGAGACCGCTAAACTGATATCTCGCGCGTTGGGTGCCGGTGAGATGGTTCTTGGCGCCCGCCTTTAGCCGGTGGCTTAGCTGGGCCTGCTTACGACGCGCACGCTCCCAGAGTCCCTGATCGATGATCCTTAACTCGGGAACTTCATCAGTTTCGTACATGCTCTCATCGTTTAACCTAGCGTTGCGCTTTTCAGTCTCTGGATTCTTTTGGTACCGTTGTCGGTTCCAGACCCTGCGGCCGATGTACAACTCGTTGTTGAGGATGCCGGTGCCGCGCTTCGGGTGACCCCTGATCGTGGTGTCCTGCCATTTGCCTCCCGTGGGACTAACCACACCGTCATCGTTCAGGCCGTCCGCAATCTGGATGGGAGATCGGTCATTCACGTACTCGGTGAAGATCCGTCGCACGATCTTGGCCTCGTCGGGATGGATCTCGCGAAGGCCCCTGACCCGGTCTCCCTTGGCATCGTGCTCGATCTTCATGCGATAACCGTAAGAGATACCGGCGACGGCCTTTCCCTGCTTGAAGTGCTCCCGCTGTCCCTCGCGGGTCTTCACCTGAATGTCGGCGATCTGCTCCGCGCTGAACATGGCTCGCATGCGAACCTCCATGTCCTTCATCGGGCCGTTGTGCTGCGTGTAGTGTACAACGATGTTCTCGAATCGGAAGATCTTCAGCATTCGCTCCGAATGCTCGGGATCGCGCGACAGCCGATCGGGGGAGGTACAGACGATGGCGTGAATATCACGCTGACGGATGCGCTCGATCAGCCCCATCATGCCCATTCGCGTCCTAAAGTCCGTGCCGGACGTAGCCTCGTCCTCGAACCGAGCAACAATCTCCATACCCTTGGCGGCCGCGTACGCGTCGCACTGGGATCGTTGCGCGTCGAGCGTCACCTTGTCCTGCTTGTCCGTTGAATATCGGCCGTACGTTACTGCCCGCATCATGGCAGGCCCTTGCTGCCCGTGACCTGTTCGCTGCATCCGTGGCGTCTGCAACAATCAGTTGGCCTGGCGTGATTTTCTCTCAAAGCGAGATGTTCAGTGTGCCGCATCGATCGAATCATTCTCGTTTCTGACAATAGGATTCAAAGAAAAGCGCAACAACGCTTAAAACTTCATCGAATACAAAAGGCCACGGAACGCCTGAGAATACGTACAATTTCTTTGGCGCCACGACCTCTGTCGTGCAGAGGCAGCGCCACCACTTAGAAGGAATTCTGACCGGATCAAGTGCGTAGGGTACGTTCCGCTTCATCATTTATGTGCCTCTACCCTATGCGCCAGACCCAACTGCATCGAAGATGCCTAAAAGCAGAGCGGCAAGTCTATGGCTACCGCAAGCTGCATGACGATCGGTTGGACTGGGGCGAGACCAGTTGTGCCAAACTGATCCTTGCGTCTTGAAAGCCAGCTAAGACATTGGCCTCCCGGCCTCCCGGCCTCCCGGCCTCCTGGCGGCCTCGGTGCCAACGCATAGGGCAACATACGCCCCCTTCACCATGGATTGCCATGGCCAGCATTGCAGTGCAGGAGCACTGACCGCCACCGGCCGGCAGCATCAATTTTGCCGCCCGCTTTCATTAATCACCGTTTATGTTCGGCACAGCGCGTCGTCCACCAGCCTTGCTCGGTTCGGATCCGTCCGGGTGCACCACACATGTCGCACAAATGCGAGGAAAGGTGCTCGGCCGCCTCGATGATTTCCTCGCCCAAGGGAGGTAGATCCCCAGACCAGTAAAATCGCAAGCTTCCATACTTTTCCTTGATCTGGCTGGCCGACCAGGGATGCTGGGGGGCGATATCGCTCAACCAGGCAAACACGGCATCGAGCAGTGGGTCCAGCCCCGACCGCACTCCAAGCCAACACGGGCGTGTGCGTGTTTGCGGTGAAGGGCTAGAAGGTCCATGTCGGTAGGCGGCAGGAGCAATCCTGTGTGCGGAACAACGCGCCGCCAGCGCAGCCGCTGCACACGCCCGACCAGTTCCACAAGGGTCTCGCGCCGGAACGGGGGCGCTTGCTCATAGGTGGTGCTGCCGATCGCGCGGGGCGGTATCCCCTTTGTTATTGCTACGATAAGCGTTTCTGGCGTTGTTCCCGAGACAAGAAGAGTTGTGAGCGCAGGATCGCCCTCGAGGGCCGCGAGCAGCACGGTTCGCGTTTCTTGAGCAATGGTCATGGCTGTGTGTCCCTCGGCAATGGTTTTGGCAGGAGGCATGGCCTTTCCATCACACCCTCCTGATAAGATTGGCCGGGTGGGGATCGACTGGGTGGTCCTTGCCGCTATTGTTTATCGCAAGGATGCTTTGGAGCCCCTCACCGGTGATCACCCGTTCTTCAACCAAGGCGTCTGCCAGCCGGAGAACGTCCGCCTGGCGGCGGGTGATGATGGCTGCCGCTTCTCCATAGAGCCGGTTGAGCTCGTTGTTGATGGCGGCAGCCAGTGACAGGCCGGTGTTCTGCCAATTGCCTGGATCGCTGTTGAGCCCGTTGGCGAGTGAGCCGTAAAGGCCCATGTCGAGCATGCCAGCCCGGATCAGGGTATTGACGCTGTCGATATCGGCGGCCGCCCCGGCATGAGCGCCCACGCCCAGCACCGTGTCGGCGGCACGGCCCCCCAGAAGGGTGACAGCCAAACGCTCCATCTGGGGACGGGTGAAAAGGCCATCGTTACCCTCGGTGTTGACCCAGCCGCCCACGCTGCCAAAGGGCAGGATCGAGATCTCGGCAATGGGCAGTCCCAGCTCGAAGGCCACAACGGCGTGTCCCGCTTCATGGAGTGCCACGGCGTAGTCCTTGTCCGCTGAGCGAATACCCCGAGGGGCGATGAGCTCGAGCAGGTCATAAAGGCGCAAGGGGCGGTTCTCCCCTTGGGCGTTGGCCAGGGCCGAGACGCACCAGCTCTCGATCTGGGCGGGGGTGGCGAGCACGGCCAGGCGGGCCAGGGTTCGGAGCCCTCCAGCCTCGATCCGGTCCTCAAGGTATTTGCCGAACACCTGGGCGCGCTCTCCCAGATCGGGCGGCATGATCTTGACGTGCCATTCAAGCCGGCCTGGACGGATCAGGGCAGGGTCGAGCTTTGCGAAGTGGTTGGTGGCGCCCAGGATAAGTATGGGCCGGCCGGAGCGGCGCAGCGCGTCGATCTCAGTCAAACAATATGCCACGACGGGGCTCCACCATTGCGCATCGCGGGGCTCCATGCTCATGCGCGAGGGCAGGCTGTCGATCTCATCGATCAGCGCCACGATGGGCTCCCTGGCCGATGCCAGCTCGGCAAAGAACTGCTTGGCAGCCCGGATGACGCCACCCAGATGGCCATCGGACTGAGCGAACCATTCGGCAACCGAGGTGGGCAAATAGCGCCATCCGGCCGCGTGGGCCAGCGAATGGGCCAGGGTGGTTTTGCCGGTGCCCGGCGGCCCCAAAAGGCAGCCGAAGCGCAGAGCCGATGGGTCGGTGGTGCCTTGGGTGATCCCCTCCATCAAAAGAAGGGTCCTGTTTGTCCACTCCTTGACTGGCCGGGTCAGGGCCAGCCGGTCGAGCGGCACGGCGGGGCTGTGCTCTACCGGGTGCTGGCGCAGACGGGCGGTACGGCGCAGATTAAGGAGACACTCCCGCGCCGACAGCCCAGGCCGGATGGCCACGCGAACATCGCTCAGGGACAAGGCGGCGATGTCGGCGGCCAGCAGGCCCCGCACCCTTCCGCCGGTGACCGCCCGAATGGTCTTGCGGATCACGTCGGCATCGGGGTCGGGCACGCTGATGATGGCATCGGCCCCCCGCAGGGCCTGGGGCACAAGGAGGCGCTCCGGATCGGGCGACAGCAGGATCACGCTGCGGCCCCGCTCAAGCATGTCGAGCTCGGCTTCCCCCTGCGGCTCAGGGCGGCCGCCGATTTTGTGCCGTTCGGTGATGGCTTCCACCACTGGAGCGTTTTCCATGGCGCTCATATGGGTCTCAAGCAAATTGGCCGTTGCTTCGTCGGTGGTGCGAAGGACGATCAGGCGGGCCGGGGTCTTGAACAGCTGGCGCAAGGAGGGCGTAAGCACCGCCTCGAGCATGCAGCGGGCGAGCGCCTCGCTGGTGCGCTCGTGCGGCGGGGTAGCCGAAGAGGGGGCAAGATCAAGCTCGTCGGGCTCTTGGGTTAAGGCAGAGCGGTTCTTCAAGGAACGCAGGGACATAGGCAAACTCCCAAGGCAGCGGCGGGTGCCGCGCCATGCTGGAAATGGATGGATGGGATGGGGGTGCGGTATGGAGCAGCGCTAAAGCGCCAGCTCCTTGAGATCGTTTGGCTCGATCAGATCGTCGGGATCGAGCGGTGTCCAGGAGGACAGGCCAAAGCCCTTGCTACCCGACACGAAGTGGCTGACCGCGCTGCCCGAGGCAAACAGCATGTCGCGCTTGAGCACATAGCTCATGCCATCAACCGCGAACTCCATTATGCCGGCATGAAGCCATGCTGCCCGCTGGAACGAGGCACTGCTGTTGGCCGACGGCACGGTGGGGATGCGTATATCGGAGCCCTGGAGCAGCAGCCAGGTGCCGTCCGCTTGCTCGGCCGCCATCGCCATCAGCCCGCAATAGCGCAGCTCCATGAGCTTGCCGGGCGGCATGTGGTCGATACGCCTGGAGCGGCCCAGCCGGCCCGGCTCGGTACGCGGCCCGGCCAGGTGCTGGCGCGCCGAGCCGCTGGTGAAAAGGAGGTTGTTCTGGCGCAATGCCGAGGCAATCTGGGCGCCGAACAGATGGAGCTGCGCGTACCGGTCAGGCAAAATCGGCGCCCCGTCGGGCACGCCGTTCAAAAGCTCGTAGTCGGCATCCCCGGCCACCAGCGTCCACAACATGCGCTCAAAGGCGCGCGCATCATCAGGGGTGAGCCGATTCTCCCGATCCACGATGGCGATGATGTGGTCGGGCGGACCGCCGGGCATCTGCCGGCCGTTGATGATGCGCGCGCCCACATTGGCGCCATAGCCCACATAGGCCTCCCAGCCACGAAGGAGGATATACACGCCCGGACGCTGCAAGCATTCCAAGTGACGAAAGCTTGCCCGGCACTCGCCGGACCCAGTGACGATGATGGGCTGCAGGGGATTGGTTGGAACAATCTCGAGATCGGGCGGCAGGGCGGCAGCCACCCGATCGGCGCCGTGAGGGTCTGCTATTGTATCTTCAACATCGGGCGCCTGCGCCGCCACGCCGGGCGACGCGCTATCGGGGGCAGGGGCGAGGGGCGCCTCGGGAGGGCAAGCCTGCCTTTTCCCGGTGCGGGTGACAATCGTGTGGCTGTCAACGATCCAGGGAGAAACGATCTCCAGCACGCCGGCAGCCACTAGGGCGAACACGGCGCGAACCGGATCGGGGTGTCCGGGCAGCGCATCGACGATAGCGCCGATGCTGGCCGATCCCGTCTCATCCACGACAAGGAGGATCTGCACCTGCACGGTTGGGGTCAGCAAAGGGTGGTGCACGAGGCCCCCATGCACCAGATCCTCATTGCCGAAAAGGGGTGTGGGGGAAGAAGGGGAATAAGAGTTGCGTGCGGCCGCGGGGCCGCTATGAGTGGTTTTAGCCATCGTCGTGCTGCCTCCAGCAGCATGATGCTGGTCAGGCTGACAGCGGGTTTGCACACCTGCGTCAGCCGCCCCTTGCACAGGGCATGCCCAACCAGCTGGTGCCACTATTAGCACCGAGTACGAAGATGGGGCAGGCCCACACATAGGTCAAAGCTTGCCTGAAGTTATGGTTAACGAAGAACTTTTCAAGCAACATGAGGGGTGTATCGAGCTGTGTGCCGGGGCGTCCTACTAACGGATACCGGAGCGCTCGATACCATCGGGGAGCAAACCGTCATGTGTTGTAGTCGATTGCTGCAGACGAGTCGAATAACCGATTGTGCCTTGCTGAACCGCCGAGCAGAGTTCCCCCTATGAGCATCGAGTAACAAGGGGAGCGGACGGCCATGAGCACCGATTGCACGGGCCGGGTGGTTGAGCGGACAGACGAGACTAGGGCAGCATATGAGAGGAGGGTTGAGGCCCTCCAACGGATAGCGGACGGCGAACAAGGCGGCGGCGATCTGGTCGACTGGTTCTGCCGGCAGGACAAACGCTGGTCAGCGAGCACGGTGCGCCAGTATCGAGCTGCAATCTTGATGCATATGGAGCAAACGCTGCTCCATCCAGTGCTTACCAATCTGCTCAAAGCGCGCCTCGCCGCGGGGCCTTTGCCCAAAAGCAAAGGTCCACGACGCACCTCTGCCCGGAAACGCAAGAGCCTGTCCGTTGCCGAGTTCCTCCGGCTCGAGCAGCTGCTCGACGCCTCCGGCAAACCAGATGACGCGCTGATCCGCGGCTTTGTTGTGTTCGGGGCCGCGCTGTTCCTACGGCCCGTCGAGTATCTCAACGCCCGGGTGGAGGGTGCGCGTTTGTTTGTCCTGAACGCCAAGGCGAGCAACGGGCGGGCCAATGGTGTTGAGCGGGAGCGTGATCTGACGCCCATGGGTCCAAAGGCCATCGCGACTCTGATTGTGTTTCTTGATCGGCTCGGGGCTGCGGCAGCGTCGGCAGCAAGCTGGAAAAAGCTCCATAACCGTCTTGCCGCCCGGCTGGCGCGGGTCTGCGCTGTCCTTGGGATCAAACGCGTCAGTCTTTATACCCTGCGCCACGTTGGCATGGCGACGGCCAAAAGGTGGGTGGACGCCTATGAGATCGCGGCTGCGGCAGGGCATGGTTCGGAGCGCACCGCCACAGCGCACTATGCCAAACGCCGCAGCGGCTGGATCGGTCTACGCTTGGCGGGCAAGCCCAGTGCCCAAAGCATCGGCCTAGTCAGGGGAACGCCCAAGCTGTTCCAGGGAAGGACACGAACGCCACAGCAGGATCAAGCAGGGCCTGACGAAAGTCTGCGTGCAGCGCCGTTCTGGTAAGATCATGCCAGTCTACACTTAGCACAGTCCGTCTTAGGTGGCTGCCATAGCCCTATGCCGGCGCCTTCACCGTGTACTGGAGGAGCACAGTGTCCAGCCGCGGCGGTCTCCACCCCGCCCGCCGGTCGGGAACAGGAAAGGCAAGGGGAGCCAGCGGGAATGGCTCTGTCTTGCCCCCATCGCTTGCCCGAACAATGATCAGGTTGGGCAGGCCAAGCTCATGCACAAACATCTCGATCTGCCGGGTAGCATCGGCGTTCACCTCGATCTCAGGGTGTTGCGCCACGATCAGGCACCACGCATCGAGAAACGTTGCCTCCGTCGCCATGGCCATTAGGCGGCGCCACATGGCATCGTCGTTCCAGCTGGGCTGATCGATAAAGTCTAGCCCCGTCCAGCGCGTGATAAAGTAAGGCAACTGGGCTCGCAAAAGGAGCGCCGGCTTGCAGAAACGATGATGCGTGCGCGGGCGAAGAAGGGTGTACTCGGCTGGCCCGTATGGCGCCATCCATTGAGGGTCCGCGCTGAGCTGCTTAAGCCACGCCTCCTCAAACCGTCGCTTTGCCCGCTTGCCGGTTGAGATGGGGGAAGTGCCCGGCCCGGCAGTATCATGGAACAAGCGATAAAGGCTCTGGTAGCGCAAGACGGGCTTGCCACGAAGGATGCGCAGCGTTGTGTCCCGATCCTGGCGCCAGAGCTTGCCCAGCATCTCGCCGATGGAAAAGCGCGGTGTGCCCAGCCACTCGGCCACCGCTTGATCGCTGAGGGCAAGTTCATCGAGAAAGCGCAAGGCCATGAGCATGCGCCGCAGCTGGTTGGCCGAATAGCCGCTTAAGCGCTCCGCCATGCGGATGGGTGTTTCTCCAGAGGTGTCGGATGCTCCACTCTGCTCGAGCTGGCGGACAGCACGGGCAATCTCAAGCCAGTGCATGGAACGGCGGCGGGCATCTTGAAGCGGGTGCATGGAGGAAAGGTAACGAAGGATGCGGTGTGTGACTAGTCTAGTCTAGCTTAGCACAACGTGCTAATATGTGCTGATCTATGCACACTGTTCTTGAGGCTCTTCAATGTACGTTGTCGCTGTAGCCTGTTCCAAAGGCGGTTCCGGCAAGTCGACCTTGGCGATCAATTTGGGCGTTGCTGCAGCCCAGCGGGGTCTGCGCATCCTGTTGATCGATTGCGATCCGCAAGGCTCAACCCGCAAATGGTTCCGCCTGCGCCAGCAGGCTGGTTCGCTTCACATGATTGAACAGCGGCTAAGAGATCTTCCCAAGGCGATCGCTAACGCTCGAAAGGAGGAATACGACCTCGTCGTAGTGGATGTTGCAGGCAGTGACAGCGTCAGCTTTTTTACAGCGTTCAGGGCCGTGGATCTGGTGGTGATCCCGTTTGCTCCGGTGCGCATCGAAACGATGGAAGCCGAAACGGTGCAGCGGGCCGCCAACGCCGCCAGGTGCCCCCATGTGGCAGTATTGGTCCGCACTACCAATCCGCAATCGAGCCGCAACCGCTTCTGGATCGAAAAATACCCGCGCCTCGTTGCGCCAATGATGCTCCGTTATCTCATTGCCTATGCCGACAGCTATGCCAAAGGGCAGGGGGTTGTCGAAACCTATCGCAACAGCGTGGCAGCGCACGAGATCTGGGCACTCCTCGACTATCTGCTGAACCGCCTGAAGGGAGATGATCATGAGCAAAAATCCGCATGAGATAAGCGGGTTCGGCGAGACGGAAAGTGACCAGGCGCTGCTCAGCGCCGTCAAAGCTGAAGAAGACAAGCCCGAGCCAATCGTGATCGACTTCACCTTCCGCCTGCCCCGCGCCCTGCTCGAAGAGATCAAAGCCATGGCCCGGGAGGAGAGCCTGTCGGCCAACGCGATGATCGCGGGCTTGGTCGACATCGGTATGCGACAGCGTGGCCGCCAAGCCATTGCCGGGCGCTACCCGGACTATGTCAGCTATCTGCGACGGGACCGCAAAAAATGAGCTACGCCTATCCATACTTCGGTAGCAACGTGCTTCAAGCAGCGCGACTGATCGACCCGGACCATTACGATTCCTTCTTTAATGCCCAGCTCTCCCAGAAACGGCGGCATTGGCTTCACACCGCCTACCTCGCTTACAAGAATGACACCGAGATTGGGCTGGTGTGGTCGGCACGCCAAGCATGGATCCACGAGAAAACTTGGCACTGGGTGTCTCCCCGTCTTGGCGTCTCACGCCGCCCCTATCGAACGCTTTATGGCGCGCTCTATGCATTGGAGCGCAACAATGAAGCTCACGGTCGGCGCCAGGCACGCCAAGAAGCGCGAGAGCGCGAACTAGGAAGAGCGCTCGATCACATCAGCTTCCGATTTTAAACATCAAACGTCTGTCCGACCTTGACAGCCAGCTATCGCCTCTAACTCATGGCCTCATGGCCTCATGGCCTCATGGCCTCATGGCCTCATGGCCTCATGGCCTCATGGCCTCACGGCCTCATGTCGCAGAGATAGCGCGCAATAGAGTTGCTACATTGATGGACGCGGAATAGTGCATGCACATGGGCCACACGATTGATGGAGCTATGCACCGACGCTCGAGCTTTGCCTAGGAAGTTTTCTAACCCATCAACAACTTGCGCACCTGACTGCCAGCTGTACCTGCGATTGAAACAACGGGGCGATGGCTCGCCAACGCCTCTTTATGCCCGTCAGCTGCATTCAAGTAGAGGTATGATCGCTAGCAAAGGTTCGAAAGAGGTCGATGGCTGACCGGCTACTTCGGCCACAAAATTGAACCTCAAGCGCCTAGTCCCGAGCGGCAGAAAAGGGGCCGGAAACGGACCGGCCGCTTTCAGGCGCCGAGATTACGGCAGCTGCCGTTCAGCGGCGCTTCGACCGACGGTGGCAATCGATTCCATTCGGTCGTTTGAGGATAGTCGCGGTACCTCTAAAAGCTGCGCTTCGTTCATGCCTCGCCTGATTACGCCGCTGACTGGCGGCAGCTGCTCAAGATGTAAATGCTGGTCAGCTGGCGGCGGATGCGGCAACCTGCCCGCAACGAAAGAATCCGACATGCCCATTCTCACCCCCACGGTCGACGCCAGCGCCCTCTTCGCAGCACAGCGCCAGCGTGAAGCCCAAGAGCATGAACGGCTGCGGGTTGCCTTCGGGGCGAGCGCCATCCCCTTGCCCGACGAGCTAGTTAAGGCCGTGGTAATGCGGTTCGGCGAGGACGCGCAGGCCATCCTGCGCGCCCATCCCGGTTACCCTCTCCATCAGCTACGTGAATCGTACCTTGTCAGCGTGCAGGTCATGGACGTAGCCATCGCCGACCTGCTTGGCGCGATCACGATGTTCGCCGAGGAGGCGGTGCGGGAGGGGGGCGACCTGTTCGACTACCTGCAGCGCGACCGCCTCCGTCAGGTGGAGCTGCGCATCCAGAAAGAACTTTTTGCCGCGACCAACGCCGCGATGTCGCTGGTCGACCACTCCCGCAGGCTGCAGCTGTCGGTCGCACTTGCCGGATACGATGAGGAGGTCCGCCGGTGCTTCGGTGACGACGGGCTTCACGACTTCATCAAGGCGCTGCGGGTGCTACTGTATCACGTTCAAGTGGTCGAGGCCGGATGGCTAAGGCAGCACAGCATCGCCGAAGGAAAACGCGCTACCTTCACGATCGGCAGGTCATTGATCCTGCGAACACTTGAGGAACGCGCCAACACGTTCTCGGCCGGGCAACGCGGGCGTATCGCAGCCTACCTAGAGGGTAAGGGCGACCATGTCGACCTATCGCTGGTTTTTACCGATTATCGTGACCGGAGCGCCGCCTTCAACGGCTGGATGTCGGGCCAGCTGGGAGCGTCGTTGCCCGCCGCGCTGGCGGACTACGATCGCTGCCAGCTCGAAAAGACCCGCTTCTCCGTACGCACCCAGTGGAGCGCCGTGCTGGGCAACTGGCTAAGCAATGTCGCCGCCCCCCACGTTCACCGGCATCTTCCGAAATTCCTCGACGCCGGGCAGCTGGCGCAGGTCTACGGCCTGCCCCTCAATTCTCCCGAGCAGGCCGAAAAGGTGCTCGAGCTGATGGATCGCAGCGGCGCGGCAGACGACGACCTCCGCGAGCGGGTCCACACGTTGTTCGCTCGCGCAACCACCGACGGCGCGCCGCCTGGGGCACTTACTACGGTTTCCTAACTACTTCTTGACCGGCGGCTGAGGTGGCGAGGGCGGCGGTGGCACCGAGGGCGATCCGACACCTGTGCTAGGCCGAAACGTCGGTGCAGGCATGACAGGTCTGGCCATGGTTCACTTCTTTGGTGGGGGTGGAGACCGTGGCTGTCGGGAAGGTGGCGCCTTTGGCTGCGCGGGGAGATGTCCGGCGCAGACCGCGCCTACCACCGGTACGACACCGACCACATCCAGATGCCGGATGAAGGCTTTGTCACCGGCACGGCAACCATGTCCCGCACCAAAGGCTATTACGCCACGCTGGCTTTTGAACTCATTCACTGGACCGGTTCCAAGCACCGCCTCGACCGCGACGGCGTAAAGCGGTTCGGTGACCATGCCTATGCTGCTGAAGAGCTGATCGCCAAGCGCAGCATTCCTCTGCGCCGAACTGGGCAACACGCAAGAAGTCCGCGGGGACCATGCGCAGTATTTGGCGCTCTGGCTGACGCTCCTCAAGGATGATGACCGTGCCATTCCACGGCCGCTACACGAGCGTCCGAGGCGGTTCGCTTCGTTCCTTGCCGAAAGCGGGAAAAGCACTAGGTTGTAGGAAATGAGCGTCCCACCGAAGGCACCCACGAAAATAACCGCGGCAGTTTCGTCCGCGACAAGTAAGCGGGACGACTTTACAGCCCCGACGAAGCGCCTATTGGCCCAACGGGTCGGCTGGCTGTGCTCAAACCCGGAATGCACCAAGCCCACTGTTGGCCCGCAAAAGGGCGGTCCCGGCGCGGTGAACGTCGGCGTCGCCGCTCACATCACGGCCGCCTCCGAGGGGTTTGCCCGGTACGATCCCAACATGACCCCCGATGAGCGTAAAGCTCCCGACAACGGCATCTGGCTTTGCAGCACGCATGCGCACCTGATCGACTATGACGTGAAGACTTATCCTGTTGAATTGCTTCACAGATGGAAGAAGGACGCCGAGGAAAGGGCCTATCAACAGCTTTTGATTGGTGGGTCCGCGCGTGTGGAGCCCATGGGCGCCGAGCTATCGGAAGCACTCGGATATCTCCGCCAGCAATTCGGCCTCGCCGATGGTGACGATCTGGCTGCCCTCTCGGCAAGGGCGCGGCTGGCCGCGGGGCGCCACCTTGAGACATTTGCCCGCCAGGGTCCAGCCCACGCCGTGTCGCTTTTCCTTACGACTCCTTCCTCCCAAGCAAAGTCATTCACTCACCGTGAGATGGCAGCTGCCCTAAGGTCTTGCGGGGTCCTGGATCTCGTGGCCGAACCTGGTCAAGGAAAATCGACGACATTGGTACAGCTCGGTGCCACTCTGCTGCAAAGCGGCCCCCTGCCACTACTTGTCCCACTTGCCGAAGTCGGCCAGAGCGTTGACGACTTCTTTGCGTGGATCGCGGGCCGCCAAGCATTTACGGGTATCCGCTCGGAGCATCTAAAGTTCCTCGCGGAGCACGGCGAGATCGCCTTCCTGCTGGACGGCTGGAACGAGGTGACACCGGCTGCCCGGTTGGCCCTGATGAAGACCATGCGGGCGCTCAGGCGCGAGTTTCCACTTATCGTTATCTGCATCACGACCCGCCCGCAGGCCACCGCGGTGCCGTTTGTTGCCCGCACGGTTCACATCGAGTCGCTCTCTGACGAGCAGCAGGAGGAACTGGCGTTCCGACATGGTAGTGTCGGGCAGGGTTTGCTGGATAGGGTGCGCAGGACGTCTGGTGTCAGGGACCTAGCCAGAATCCCGTTTTATTTGGAAGCCCTTCTGCAGGTTGGCGATGCCGGCGCGCTCCCCACGACCAAGGAGGGCACGATGGCCCTGCTGGTGAAGCGGCACGAAGACATCCCTGAACGCGCCGAGCAACTTCGACAGAGCATGCTCGGTCAACACCGGCGTTATCTGGGTGACCTGGCCGTAGCAATGATGCAGGCCCGGACTACGGCTCTGGATGATACAGCGGCTCGACAGTCCTTAAGGGCAACCAATTTGCAGTTGATGGCCGAAGGGCTGGTCCAGAACGCTCCGGAACCCGTGAGTGTCTTGGAGACGCTTGTTGCCACCCACGTGCTGGTTCTCGGCGAGGGTGGCACTTACGCCTTCCAGCATCAGCAATTCCAGGAGTGGTATGCCTCAGGCCATGTCGAGGCACGAATGCGTGACCTTCCGAGGGACGCTGGCCTCGATAGCACCTTTGCCCACGAGCTTCTCAATGACCGGTTATGGGAAGAAGCTATCCTGTTCGCGTGTGAGCGCGTTGCGATGGACGCGTCTGGTGCCGCTTACGTAGCCCAAACGGTGAGAACGGCGTTGTCGGTCGGGCCAATGCTCGCGGCCGAAATGATTTATCGCACGGGAGACACCGTTTGGGCGTTGGTTTCGGCAGAGGTGCAGGCATTTGCCCGAGCTTGGCACCAAGCCGATCAGGTGGATTTGGCCGTTGCATTCATGATGAAAACAGGCCGCGGTGAGTTTGCGGACCTTATCTGGCCTCTCGTCTCCCACGCAACCGACCAAATCCAAAGCGAGGCGCTCCACCTTGGTGACCGTATCCGTCCCACGGCTTTCGGAGACCACCTGCAAAACGACTATGAGATGTTGGAGGAGCGCGTTCGTGAAAGGCTGGTCTCTGGACTGATCTTCGGCGGGGGTATCGAAGCGCTGGAGACAGCGTTCGACCTGGCCAAACGGGACACGAGCGTCGAGGTGAAGTCCGAAGCTGTCGAGGCATTGCTTTTCCGTGGTGCACCACGGCATGCCAGGGAACTGCTGGACGGCGCGGAGAATGCAGTTTGGCAACGCGTCGCCGATCGGGACTATGTCGAGGGACTGACGGCCCCGCACGTCCTGACGCGTTTGCGAACGCTGCAAGAGGAGGACGCCAAGGCAAACCCAAGTCCTTCCCACAGCCTTGCGCGCTTTACCCGCAAGGCCCAGATTTCAGGAGATGTCGCTGACGTTGCTGTCATCTTGCGCGACGAAAAGCTCGACCTCAATGCTGAGAATACGCGGGCCGCATTCCATCAGGCCGCGAACGCGTTTCCCGCGGTCGTTGCAATGGCGATGCAGGATCGGATTTTGGGCGCCCTCTCATTGCCCTTCCGGGTGCAAGGATATTTGTCGCCCCAGTCGGTCAGCGAGGCTGCGGAACTCGCGAACATCATCACCGGCAGCCAAGAGGTTGATAGGCGCACCGGTGGTGCACTTTACCTAGCGGGGCCGGGCATCATCACGCAGATGATATGCGAATTTCTTACGCTCAAACGGCAGATCTATGCGAACGATAGGCCGACCGCGGAGCAGTATGCACCGCTGGGGCTGCTCCGTGACAAAATAGCAGGCACGCGCCCCGAAGCATTCGTCGAGGCAATCGTGTCGTTTGCAGACAGGAACGACCATCGCGATATCGAGGCACTCGCCGATCTGATCACCGTCCATGGCAAACACGGGACGAACGAGCGCATGGACGACGTTCCGGCAGAATCACGTCGCAAGCTCGTTGACGCTCTGAACGGTTGGGCGGAACGGCTCATGAGCTCCCAAAGCCCATCTCGGCATGACATGGCGGAGGTCGTCGATGCCATGCGGCGGGTTCCCGACCCGTCTGAGATACGGTGGGTTTCCGCATTCCTGAAGGAGGACCTGCAGCAGCGGGACGCCCTTAAGGAGGCGGCCACAAAGGGCCGGGACCAGAACGCGCTGAACGAGTGGCGCACCAGCCACGCTTTTTCGTACCGTCAGGCGCTTTACGAGATTGGCTCCGACGAGGCCTATGAAGTTGCAAAGTCTTTGCTGCGGCATCATGAGTTCGGCCACGATGCGGCGGTCGCACTTCGGCTCATCGCCATGCCCGCGCTTCTGGAAAAGCGTGCCAACGTGTGGCCCGATCCGGACCGCGCCCAGTCAGCTCGCGAGAGAAGGTCCAGCCAGCCCGACCTCTCCCTTGAGGCGGCCGAGACCATGCTCGACGTCGTGCAGGAACTGGCGACAGCCGAACCTCCCCATGGGCGCGCCGTCGCAATGGCCGCTATCGCGGTGGTCATGCCCCACGTAGCACGGCCAGAGTTGATGACGAAGCTTGCCGGCTTCGAAGTGACCTCCCACAGCAAACTCGACTTGTTCAACGGGATGATCGTGGGTGGCCTGCTGCCATCGGCCGATCTGGTGCTTCAGGAGTTCCGCAAGGTCCTGGCCGAGAAAGAGGAGAGATGGTGGGACGACCAGACCTCCTACGCGATGTTCAGTTGGCTGAACGTGTTCCCGAACACTGACCGGCCAGAGGCTGTTTTCGAGGCGTTGGCGCTCGTACCTGAAAAGAACCTTTCGAGGTGGCGTATCAGGGATATCCTGCCGCAGCTCAGGCTGCTGGACGTCGAGACACGGACGCGCATGTTACGTGACTTTGCTGTCAAATATCCCGACCTGCTGTCTGAGCATGAGTGGTTCGAGCAAGTACGAAAGCTCGGTTTCCGTCGAGCGATGGACCTGCTTCTCCAAGGGGTCGAAGGGGATCTTGGAGAAGGCTTCAACCTGAGCTCCGGCCACTTCCTACTGACCGAAAAGCTCGCGTACGCCATGGAGGATGGCGATGAAACCTACCTATTCATAAAGCTGGACGACACTCGGACCGACAGAGCAAAGGCGCTGGTCTTCTCCGTTCTTCTGAAAACCTCATCTGTCGACGGCCTGCTTGCTGCGGCACGATCTCCGGTGGGACGGCAGGTAATTCGTCGGCAAGGAGAACGTGGGGTACAGGAGATGGTCTACATCAAAGAGCCGCAGACCCCTGACGGAACCTCCTATGAGCTGAGGCCTCGCGAAGCTTCCGAGCTGAGGCGGCGGTTGTTCGCAATGACCGTGTCTCCCGATGAGGACCAGGTAGCGTTCGCGGTCGATTACCTGGCCCGCATTGACATGGTGCGGCATGAAGACGGCGCGACCGAAGATGAGCCAAGACACCCGGACCTTCGAAGTGGTCGGCCTTGGCCCATGGTTGGCACCGAAAGCTAGAACATTTGGGGCTCTGCCCCCGGCGCTGGCCACGGGTGTCCCCACCTTCCGCGCTGCGCTTGTGCAGGGCGAGCGATCTCCCTCGTTTGCGAGCCCGAGCCGGCCTGCTGAGGAAAGCTTCGGGCCCGTTTCGATCGGCGCTCGATCCCGCCGGTCGGGCGATATACCGCCCATCCAACTTCCAGTTAGCGGGCATTTCCCCTGTAGAATACAACCGAACGCGTCAACACCAACGCATCGAGCTCGGCCGTGACAGTCAACGCGCACAAAACTATCACAACAATTGCTGTCCGCTACCTTGATGCCGCGAGGGTCCTACACAAGAACTCGACCACAGCGGACACCTTTTGGGGACCACAAAATCACCTCTTCGCTATGGCAGCAGAGTTGGCACTCAAGGCATTCCTCGAACGCGTCGGAGTCACGGAAAAGCAGCTCAAGCGCCATGATGTCCGGCACTCTCTAAATTCCCTCCTTCTTTTGGCGATCAGCAAGGGACTTCGGACCACTCACGATGTTGCCGACGTAATCATGGAGATGGACGCAGCTCACTCGTCTCACCACTACCGTTGCGTTCCTCGCCCGGAAGAAGGTGAAGTGGTCACGGTATACTCCGCCCGCCCGGCAAGCGCATATCCAGCGATCCAGCGGTCCAGCGGTTGCTGGACCAGTGTGCAGCTGATCCGGCAATCCTCAGAACAAAAACCAAGTTCCCGGAGGAGTGGCCGCCCGCCTCATTGCCGGTGCATCCCGTCACCGTTGCGCAGATGCAGGAATGGATAGCGGAGAAGCAAAGCCTCCGAGATTTTGCGAACACGATCCATATGCCGCAGCCGGCCGCCGAAGACTAAATTTCCATCCCCATTTGATTGCTGGGCGTAACGAACGACAATGTCCGCTTTCGGGAGATCGAGATCTCAGGCTCAACGACCGGAACGGGGCGCACTGTTGCCTGACTTTCCAGCCTGCATCGAAATGCCGGGTGGGGATGCCACGTAGTGCGTTTGGAGACCTTTGCGCCTGCGCCAGAATTCCTACGCCGCTCGGCGCTGAAAGCTACTCTTGCGGGGCCCTGATGCTTTAGTCAGCGATGATGCTTCAGTTGTAAACACAGCCACAATCCGGTCCAGCTCACTCGCCTGACCTTCCGTCTGCTCAATGGCCGCGTTGGTCTGTTCCACCAAGGCAGCATTGTGCTGGGTCATCTCGTCCATAGTCCTGACCGCGATGTTGACCTCTTCAATGGCTGAAGCTTGCTCGCGGCTCGCACGGGCGATGGCGCTGAGTGCGGAGTGGTTCTCGGTGACTGACGCCAGGATGTCCGACAGCTTTTCGGCAGCCTCGGCGACGAGCTTGGATCCACCTGCGACTTCCCCAACCGATTGCTCGATCAGGCCCTTAATCTCTGCCGAAGCACTAGCAGCCGACTGCGCGAGGCGACGCACTTCGACCGCGACAACGGCAAAGCCTTTTCCAGCATCTCCGGCCCGAGCCGCCTCGACCGACGCGTTGAGTGCCAGCAAATTGGTCTGGAATGCTATGTCGTCAATCAGGCCGATGATGTTGGAGATCTTGGAAGAGCTCTGTGTGATGCGCTCCATTGCATGGTTAGCCTTGCCCATGACAGCACCACCCTCTTCGGCCGCCCGCGATACCTTCCCTGCCTGCTGGCTGGCCGCTTCTGCTTTGGCCGCGTTGTCGACAACCGTGGAGGACAATTGCTCCATGGCGGCAGACGTCTCTTCGATGGTAGCGGCCTGCTTAGTGGTGCGCTCACTTAGGTCGTTCGCACCCGACAGGATCTCGCTGGTCGCAGTCTTGAGCGTTCGTGAGGTGTCCTTAAGACGGTGCACCACATCGGTGAGTGTATTGGCCACTCCGTTCGTGTCAGCTTGGAGCCGGGCAAAGGCGCCATGATACTCGCCTTCCATTCGCTGGGTGAGGTCCGTCTGGGCCAGGGCCTGAAGAACCCGACCAGTCTCGGCAAGGCCATGATCAACGGTGCCCACGAGTGTATTCACGCTGGTAGCCAACGTATTAAGTTCAGGATCAGGAAACTCCGACTGAACCCTTCGCGTGAAGTCGCCGGCGATAGCGGCGTCTACCACTTCGCCAAAGGCGCTCTGGAGAGCCGCCATCATGTCGCCGCGCTCCTGCCGGCGCCGGATCGAAGCGGCACGCTCTTCTTCCGTCATCTGACCCATCTTGATGCCGTTCTCTCGGAACACTTCGACGGCCCTAGCAAGGGCGCCAACCTCGTCCAAGCGCTGGGTGCCAGATACCTGCACTTTGTAGTCACCGCTGGCCATCGTGCCAACCGTCTTTGCCATACCCCCCAACGGACGACCGACAAAGTAGCGAAGTAGCCCGAAAAGAACCCCGCAGCCGACCAGCACGCATAAGGCCGCGAGAGCAGCAATGGTCAGGCGTGCTTCATTGACCGCAGCTTGCAGGGTTGCCAGGGGCACGTTGGAGACTACGACCCAGCGATCCTCGGTGGCACCAATGTTGATGGGGAGTGCAATCGAGCGCATCGCAACACCAGACGCATCATTGAAATCAGCTTGCGCATTGCCGTTGGCAAGGGCCGCTGTCACTAAAGCTGCCCGCGGGTCGGAAGTCTCGATCGGCTTTCCCAACTGCTCTGGATCGGGACCAGCAACAACGAGTCCGGTGCCACTGATGACGGTGACGTGCCCGGTCTCGAAGGGTTGGATCTCAGCCATCCGCGTGCTCAGCTCGCTTAAGTTCAGATCGACGCCGCCAGTGCCCAAATAGACATCACCGACCATGATCGGCACGCCGAAAGACATGATGATGAATTCCTTCCCTCCAACGGAGTAAGGATAGGGCTCGATCGCTACGGCGCGGCTGAGGGACTTCGGCAATTGATAATAGTCGCCCGGTCCGGCTTGATCATAGCCAAGCAGCGGCTCGACTGCGACGTTCCCTGTCCCTCGGTTCCAATAGGGAACGAAGCGGCCAGTGGCATCGTGGCCAGGCTGGTTGACGTACTCGGCGTCGCGGCCATCAAGAGCATTCGGCTCCCAACCTGACCAGGTGCCGAGTAGGTCCGGATTGCGTTCGAGGAAACGGCGCAGCACAGCATCATAGGCCAGGCGATCCGTGACCCCGGCAGCCTTCAACCCTTCCATCGTGGTGACGATGCCCTCGGCCGCACGTGCAGCCCCTACCACTCCGTCAGAAACCTCGTTTGCGGCTGCTCGCGTGGTGGATACCTGGAGCTCAGCAGTTTGTGCTTCGACTGTCTCACTGACCCGTTGGACAAGCACGCCCATGCCTAGAGCGAAGATAGCAGCTAAGGCGCCGCCGCTCAGCATTGCGACCTTTAGTGAGAGGGACCGGCTGAACATGCACTTGGCTCCGACTTCGATATCGAGCCAACATTCTCATGAGGTGCTTAAAATTTGATCAAACAGCCGCTAGGGTAATCAATGCATATTGGCGTTCGCGAAGGTTGCTGTGCCCCAGTCTAGAGAACGGCGCCAGACTACCGGCGTCGCCGCCTACTCAGGATGGCCACATAGAATACATGGTCGATACGTCCGCTTTTCGGTTCACGTAGCGACCCGCGGATCGGCTGCACTTGGGCGCAGTGAAGACGGGTAGGGCAGGGGCATGTAGCGGCTCTGCCCGGACTGGGCAAAGCCGCGTTGCTTAGATCTCCGTTGCCTCAGATAGCGAGAGTGCATCGTCCACGTCGACGCCCAGATACCGCACCGTGTTCTCGATCTTGCTATGCCCGAGCAATATCTGAATGGCTCGGAGGTTGCCCGTGGCCTTGTAGATGATCGACGCCTTGGTTCGGCGCAGGGAATGGGTGCCATATTCCCGCGGTGTCAAACCAATGGCGGTTACCCACTCGTCTACCAGCCGCGCGTACTGACGCGTGCTCAGGTGGCGATCAGCATTGACGCGGCTCGGAAATGCGAAGTCATCGACCGTGCCGCCTCGTCGCCCAAGCCAGGCCAGCAGGCGAACTATTACGGCGTAGTCGCAGATGGGGCCCGTTCGCCGCTGTGCAAATGCATGGCAGGGGCAGCTACCGACCCCATTTCTGACGAAAACGGTCTTCAGTCTGATCGCCGAAAGCGGACATTAGCCTATGAATAGCGGAGCTTTCTGCCGTCCACCTCCCTCAAGACCGGAACACCATGAAGAGCTCGACAATCCATCTGTTCCGACACGGCAAACCAGATTGCCCGCCCCGGAGAGCTCTCTCGTGCACTGAGTATAGTGGCTGGGTTCGCGCCTATGACGCCGCGGGCATTGCAAGTGATCCACCGGCCTCACTAAAGGCATGGATACAGACCGTCGGGGTGGGGGAGGTGTTCGCCAGCACTTTGCCGAGGTCCGTCCAATCCGCCAGAGCGCTCGTTGGGACGGCGAAGGTGCGAAGTTTAGCGCTATTCAACGAGGCTGCAATCTCAACCGCCTCGATACCGCTCCGCATGAGTTCCTCAACATGGACCTTGTTGGGCAGGTTGATGTGGCTGTCCGGTGCCGCTTCCCCAGAACGTCTTCTGGAATGCCGTGCACGGGCACGCGCAGCCACGGACATACTGGTGGCATCAGCCGTCAAAACTGAGACGCTTTTGGTGGGTCACGGATGGATGAACCGCATGATCGCTAAGGAACTGCGCCAGAGGGGATTCGACCAAAGCGCCACAACGGGCAGCGGCTACTGGTGTGGTACAAGCTTCCGACAGTCAGGTTGAGCATTCCAGGAGCCCGACCGAAATTGCCATAGGCGGCGATCCTGAGAGCGGGACGTTGCCTATTCCCCAGCTCTGATCATCTCACGAATTTTGATCGCTTTTTCGAAATGATCCAGAGCATGAGTTTTGATCCACCATTCGGCAGCTTCCATAAGGAGCTCGGGGTCATCGTTCCTGTTGGCAAAGAATGCATAGAATGACAGGCCAACACCTTCACCTTTTTTTGCAATTTTGTCGCCGCAGACTGAAATGGCTTTCGCCCTTAAGGTCGGTCTCATTGTGCGCCTTTTTCGCAAGTGACCGTGGAGCTACCATGTCTTGCTTGCCACAGGAATGCTGACACCTATGGGCAGGAAGACCGTGTGAGCAGGGCGGCTGTCCACCCCATATCGGACCTTAGCTGTGATATTAAGGATACTGAAAACCGCTACGTTGTACTGCTAGAGCAGCGATGCACGAGGGCGGAGCAGCTGATCACCGGCAGTGGGCGCTGGTGTCAACCGGGTCTTTCAAATGAGCTAATGCCTCTCTACCAAAGCGGGGCAAGTCCAGTCCTCAGAAAAAGCCAGCACGATAGACCTGAATTTGTGAAGCAACGAAACAGCCGCGCAATACCTTAGGGAGCCAGCGTCTCTGTCGTCGCTTCTTATGGATCTCTCCTAAGCCCCGTGCATAGCGTCAGGCACATCGGCTGCAACGCTTCTGAGAAAAAATGTCGCGCGGTGTCTTTCTTGCCATTCTCGCCTATGGTCTATTTTCGTGTGCCGATGCCCTGATCAAGTCCACCGGTGGTGCACTTAGCGTCTTTGAAGTCGGTTTCTTCACCTCCCTCTTCGCTATCATGCCGGCGGTGCTGACTAAGCAGCGCGCCGAGCGCTGGCGCGAGGCGGTCCAGTTCCGCAATCCGCTCCTGCTCAATCTGCGCGGCATGTCCGGCGTTCTGGGGTCGGCCTGCGTCATCTACGCCTTCACCCATATTCCCCTGGCTGATGTTTATTCCCTGGCGTTCCTGGCGCCCATGTTCGTGGTTATCCTCTCGGCCCTGCTGCTCAAGGAGGTCATCCCTCGTCGCCGCTGGCCTTTGCTGCTCCTAGGCTTTGTCGGGGTGCTGATTGTCGTTCGTCCGGGCTTCCGCGATTTGCAATTGGGCCACCTGGCCGCGCTGGCCTGCGCCTTCTTTACCGCGTCTAACACCATTCTGTTGCGGTCCCTCGCACCAACTGAGCACCGGTTGAGCATTTTCACTGTTGTCACCGCCTATGCTCTCACCATCAACAGCATCGGTATGCTGGTCTGGGGCTTTACGCTGCCCAATCTCGAACAATTCGCCACCTTGATGGCTATCGGCACTTTGGGAGGCTTTGGGCATCTGACCTTCATCAGCGCCACCAAGTTCGTAGAGGCCAACCAGATTGCGCCATCCCAATACACGCAGATGATCTGGGCTCTAGCCCTGGGAGCGGCATTTTATGGCGAGTACATCGACCTGCCGGCTGCATTCGGCATTGCTATCCTGGCCACTGCGGGCGGGCTGAACGTTTTGTCTAACGAACGGATCGATCACCTGGTGGCAGGCAAGTCGATGGCCCGAATGGCAGCGTTGCATCCCCATCGTCGGGCGGAACCCACGCCGGACGAAGTCACCACGTAAGTACTGCTCCGCGCACTTCGCTCGAAGCAAGGGCGGGCGCGATCTAGACGGCACGAGCCGCCAGTTCGATGAGCTTAGTATTGCCGCTTTTGATCAGTTGCTTGAGGCTCCCCTGGATCAACGACGTCCAAGCGTCCGAGCAGGTGTCAAGCATTCTCCGGTGGGCTGCTGCCGACCCCATTTCGGACGAAAGGTCCATAGTAAGCATATCCCGAAAGCGGACGTCTTGTCGACCGCGGCTTCATGCAGCTGCTGCACCTGGCAATAGGCACCAACACCACTCGAGAAGCAATGAGCTGCCTGATCCAGCGTCCATCTTGCTATTATGGCAAGCTCATTCACCCTTCCTAGCCTTGCTGAATGGGGCATGACCACCGCTCCCTGATAATGATGGTGTGGGGCGCTGCCATAGTGCTGAAGCTGATCGTCCCTCATCGTTTTGGAAGAGTAGCGCATGCCCTTCGCCTAGGTACTGGCCGGAGTGGTCTCATCTTGTTCGGCGATCTGGCGCACCGTATGCCAGACAACACGCTCTTCTTGCTCGTAGCTGGTGGGCCGCCCACTCCTTCGGGATCGTCTCCCCTCAGGGACGGCGGGCTTCCAAAATGCGGTCTGACAAGTGGCCGTCGTGGACGGCGCCAGCTTGCACTTGTGACTATGTTGGAACTGCTCATGCACTAGTAGCCCACCTTGCTGAGCAAACGCTTTCAACAAACGAGAACGTTCCTGCCAGTGGTTACCCCAGCCTTTCGCCATCTTCTCGGGCGAGGCTGTTGTGGATATCGGTTGCAGCTATTGCCGCATGCCCCAGTGCAACGGAGATTTGGTTGAGTTCGTGCACCACGTCGCCGGCTGCGTACAGTCCTTCGATGTTGGTGCGCTGGTGGTGATCGACAACGATGCAGCCTGCTTCCTCGCATTCCGCACCCAGAACGCGTGCGAGGCCTGACTGCACTACAGCGCCAAGGGCTGGGTAGAGGACATCGAAGCGCCGGGTGACCCCATCAGCAGCCCGCACCTGTACCTCTTCGTGGCCGACATCTACTTCTGTAGGGACCGGCAACACTGCGATGCCACGCCTTGAGAGCTGTTCGGCAACAGCAGGATCCATTTCCTCGGAGGTTGCCGGCAGCAGAGTTACTCGGTCGCTATATGTTCTGAGGAACATGGCTTCGGCAGCCGCCCGGACTGGCGGTCCGTAGACGGCTATAGATTGCCCTGTTGCGTCGTAGCCATCGCAGATCGGGCAAAGCCTTAGCGCTCCACCATAAAGGCTGGCAGCAAGGCTCGGCAGTTCAGGTACGTTGTCAACAATGCCGGTGGCTAAAAGCACCCGACGTGCCGTGATCACACGCGTTCCAGCTGTAACTTCGAACCCGCCTTTGGCTGGCTTGATATCATCTACCGTGGCCTCGAGGACTGGCACGTCGTATGCATCTGTTTGACTACGCATGCGGGCCAGTAGCTCCGGACCGCCTATTCCGTCTACAAACCCTGGAACGTTATGAGAAATGGGGATCCATCGGGCGCGGCTTTGGCCAGCGTCGATGATCAGCACCTGGCGTCGGAAGCGTGCCAAATAAACAGCAGCGGTAAGCCCTGCCGGACCCCCTCCAACGATCACACACTCATATTCGAGAGTCTCTCGGCTGGTCATGGCCACTTCAACCAACTGCATGCCATGGCGTTCCTGCAAGATGTTCATCGTTGCTGGAATTCGGACCTGAACACACTGTACGGCCGAGCTTTGCACCAGCCCAGGGGTACTTAGACCTGTGGGGAATACCGGCTCTTCGTGCCTCCAGCAGGTCCAAAAAACGGATTACGTATCAGAGCATTTAGCAGGTGAGCAGGAGGCCCTCGTGGCACGTTATCTTCTTCCACATCATCAACAGTGCATGCATTCCTGACACTCTGGGTTTGGATTGCCTCAATCTTGCTGGCGCCAAGGATGAGGCGGTTCGCATTGCAGGAGCAATGTTGAAGGATCAAGAGCTGCAATTGTAAGAAACTGGGCACTCGACAAGTTCGTATGCGATAAGAAGAACAAGACAGGCCTCAAGCTGTCGTTCACTGCTGAGGAGCTGACCCAGAATTCGGCGGCCGACAAAACGAGCTAACGGATCTGGTCCCTGCAGACCGGTGACGGCGCTGCCTAATCCTGTTCATTGCGAGCTCCAAAACATTGCAATGCCGATTTAGGTGGGGGTGTAATTCGACTGACTTTGTTGTGTGGTCAGTGTAACGAGAGCTCTCGCTCCATCGCGAAGTTAACCCGGGGCTCGTTGTGCAACTGTAGGGACAGCGGCACCATTTGGCCAACATGACTTCAACACAAGAACCAGATGCCAATGTCGCAACGAAGTTCAAGGAGTACTTCGTAGTTTGTCGCGGATCCGAATGGTGGATCGTGGACGATGCTACATCATTCGGACCCTACGCTTTGCGCAATACAGCTGTCGAGGCCGCTATGGCAATGGCCGCCCAAGAGCTTGGCAGCAGCATTAATACGAAGGTGTTTGTCGAGGAGAAGCTCCTAGGTGATCTGCTTCTAGTGTACGACAGCACGGTTGATAGGGATGGTTCACTTGCAAACTCCAGTGAGGGCCGCAGCATCGCAGGACAAGAGTTGTAAGGCGCCTCGTTGCTATTCGAAGTTAAGGGTGATCAGACCCAAAGCATCACTCGACTGACGGACTCAAGACTGAAGTGCCGAGACTGAAGGCGAAGCCGGCCTCCGTTTGAAAATGATTTCGGGGCAGTGTCTTGCCGCCGGTCCCATGAGTCGGCAATCGCAAAGCATGTCCTTTTAATCACTGTTTGGGGCACAATTCGCTGGCAGATTGAATGCCGATTGTAGCCTCAAGAATAGTTCCTTCGCACCTAGAGCAAGCACAGGCCACGATTTGGGCTGCTTGGCGGCAATCGGGGCGTTGATGTTCCCGTGCCATTCGGTAGTGACTACGCGTTCTGCGGGAGAGTGAATTCTGCATACTAGTGATTGCCGTTGTTGAACGCAAGTTAGGCTGCGGAACTCTGTCAATTGGAAGCCATTGCTGCGGGATCGGTAAGGAGGGCAAGTGATCCATACCATGGACCGTCGACTGTCGTGCTCCGGCGCGCTTGTGACTGTGGCTGGAACAGCTCGCTGACCCGCGCTAGACGGATCTACTCAGCATTGGAAAACTCGTGACCGCATTCGATGAAATGCTGTTGGCAGATGGCGAATTTAGGCAGCCATATGAGCCGGTGAAGGTCTGGCTTGATCAGCAAACGCCTGCTGCGTTGGACAAGAAGGCGCGTGATGCGGAGAAGGTGTTCCGCAGAACGGGCATTACCTTTGCGGTATATGGTGAAAAAGAGGCTGCTGAACGGCTGATCCCCTTCGACATCGTGCCTCGGATCATCACAGGCCGTGAGTGGCGCTACCTGTCGCAAGGCATCGAGCAGCGCGTCGTGGCCATAAACGCGTTCCTCGATGATATCTACCATCGACAGGAAATCGTCCGTGCCGGCCGGATACCGAAGCAGTTGATTGCTCAGAATTCCGCGTTTCTTCCAGAAATGATCGGCTTCCGTCCGCCCAGCAACGTCTACACCCACATTGTGGGCGTAGACCTGGTTCGCACCGCCGAGAACCAGTTCTACGTTCTTGAAGACAATGCCCGCACGCCATCGGGCGTGTCGTACATGCTAGAGAATCGCGAGACCATGCTGCAGCTCTTTCCCGAGCTGTTTCAAGAGGTTAAAGTGCTCCCCGTGGAGAACTATCCCCAACTGCTGCGCCAGTCATTGTCCGCGGTTGCCCCGCTCGATCGGGAGCGCGAAAAGCCTACCATTGCGGTTCTGACGCCTGGCATCCACAACTCTGCCTATTTTGAACACGCCTTTCTAGCCGACCAGATGGGGGTGGAGCTGGTTGAAGGAAGCGACCTCAAGGTTGTGGGCGGCCGAATTGCCATGCGCACCACCCAAGGCTATCGCGCCATCGATGTGCTGTATCGCAGGGTCGATGATGCGTTCCTCGACCCCCTTACGTTCAGGGCTGACTCGACCTTGGGCGTGGCTGGCATCATGGACGTATACCGCGCCGGCCGGATTACCATTGCCAATGCTCCCGGTACCGGCATCGCGGACGACAAGGCGATCTATTCTTACATGCCTGAGATCATCGAGTTCTATACGGGCCGTAGCGCCATCCTGGAAAATGTACCGACCCATCGCTGTGGGGAGCCCGATAGCCTCAAATATGTGCTGGAGCACCTTGATGAGCTTGTTGTCAAGGAAGTCCATGGCTCAGGAGGCTATGGCATGCTGGTAGGCCCAGCGGCCTCGCGGCAGGAAATAGCAGATTTTAGCGACAAGCTTCGCGCACGGCCGGGCAACTATATCGCGCAACCGACCCTGGCGCTCTCCACCTCACCGATATTGACGAGCGCGGGGCTGGCGCCGAGGCACGTCGATCTGCGGCCCTACGTTCTGGTGTCGGATCGCATCCGTATCGTCCCGGGCGGACTCACCCGCGTCGCTCTGACTGAAGGCTCTCTGGTGGTCAATTCCAGCCAGGGAGGCGGTACCAAGGACACTTGGGTCCTCAACGATTGATGAGATGGAAGGGACACTGAGCTATGCTCCTGGGGCGAACCGCTAGCGGCGTGTTCTGGATGCACCGGTATATCGAGCGGGCCGAGAACATGGCCCGTCTCGTCGATGCCGGACTGCGGATGGCGCTCACCCGCACCTCGAAAGCATCCGAAGAATGGTCGTCGGTTGTTCTGTCGGCAGCCGCCACTGAAGGCTATCAGGCCAAATACGATCAGTACACGGCCACAAACGTCGCTGACTTTCTGTTGCGGGATCGAGACAATCCTTCAAGCGTCCTCTCCTGCATAGAAGCCACCCGATCCAATGCACGGATGGTCAGGACAGCACTCACGCGGGACGCCTGGGAGGCGGTGAACGAGGCATGGATGGAGTTAAAGAGCGTTTTGAATGAGCCTGTTTCAGACAGCGAGCTGCCTGCGCTGCTGGATCATATCAAACGTGAGACTTGGTTGATCCGCGGTGCGTTTCACGGAACGATGCTGCGCAACGAGTGCTTCAACTTCTCGCGGGTCGGCAAATTCATCGAGCGTGCTGACAACACCTCCCGGATCCTCGACGTGAAATATTACGTACTGCTGCCATCGGTGTCCTATGTTGGCGGTACGATGGACAATAATCAATGGGAGTCTATCCTGCGATCCGTATCGGCACATCGCTCTTACCGGTGGGTCTATGACGTCCAGTACAACCCAACCCAGATAGCGGAATACCTGATCCTTAATGGGCGGATGCCGCGGTCGCTGCATTTTTCCTATCGCAATATCGTCGAGAACCTGGAGCATCTGGCGAATGACTATCGGGTGCGCCATCCCTGTCATGAGGGAGCTGCTCAGACGCTCGGCTCTATTGAAAGCAAGCAGATCGAGACCGTGTTCGAGTTTGGATTGCATGAGTTTCTGACCGACTTCATAGCCCAAAACAGCCGGCTTGGTGCTGACATAGCATCCGCCTACAACTTCGAGTGACCCATCGTGCTCATCTCGATCGATCATACCTCCACTTACCGCTATAGCGAGCCCGTAGCCTATGCGGTGCAACGGGTGAGGCTACGACCCGTCGATTCGTCCGTTCAATCTGTCGCGGACTGGCGGATTGATGTTAAGGGAGCAGCGCTGGAACTCTCGTACCGAGACGCTTTCGGAAACCAAACCGAGTTGCTGCACTCAAGGTCGCGAACCTCTGAAATCGTCGTCCGAGCGGTTGGACACGTGGAAACCAGGAACACTGCCGGCATATTCGGCGCCGGCACCGGCACAGCTCCGCTGTGGATATACCAGCGTGTTACGCCCCTGACCCAACCAGGAGAAGCCGTCCACGCTCTCGCCGAGCCGCTAACTGGCGTAACCCGCAGGCTGGAGCAGTTGCACCGCCTGTCAGGGGAAATTACCGACCGCGTTGCCTATCTTCCGGATAGCACAGATGTTGCCACCCCCGCTGAGGCGGCGCTGGCAAGCGGCAGCGGGGTATGTCAGGATCACGCACAAATCTTCATTTCAGCAGCGCGATTGCTGGGGGTTCCCGCCCGGTATGTATCGGGCTATCTCCTGATGGAGGACAGGGTTGAGCAGACCGCAACTCATGCCTGGGCCGAAGCTTTCATCGAGGATCTCGGCTGGGTAGGGTTCGACGTGGCTAACGGCGTAGCGCCGGACGAACGGTATATTCGGATCGCCTGCGGTCTCGACTACGGGCAAGCTGCACCCATAACTGGGTTGCGTAGGGGGTCCTCAACTGAGACCCTTGCTGTTACCCTTTATGTAGAGCAGTAGGAGCCTTGAGCCTCGATGTTGAGGAACAGCGTCGTTGGCGTGACGACATTGTAGTCCAACTGACATCCAAGCTTGAACTTCATCGTGGCGTAAAGTCCGTCTCAGGAGTAACCATCCGGCAGTAAGCGGCAACAAGCCTGGCGCAGTTCTCGACATCGGACAAGCTGACCACCTCCCCTGGAGTATGCATGTAACGCAGCGGCACACCAAGAAGGCCCGTTGCCATGCCGCTCTGGTTGAGCTGCAATGCACCGGCATCTGTGGGGGTTGCTGCCGGCGCTACCTGTACCTGGAATGGGATGCCTTCTGTACCAGCGGCTTCGGTGACAAGCGCGAACAGCGCTCGATTGGTGTTGGCTCCAGTGGACACGCTCGGGCCTTTGCCAAGGTCCAATTGTCCCTTTTGGGTGCGGCTTACGCCAGGGTAGTCGATGGCATGTTCCATGTCGATCGCAATGCCGCTCTGCGCTCCAATGGCGAAGGCTGCAGTCTTTGCCCCGCGCGAGCCGATCTCTTCCTGGACTGTGCCAACGGCATACACACCCACTGACGGGTGGAGCCCTCCGTCCTCGCTGAGCAGGCGGAGCGCCTCGGCAACGATAAACAGCCCCGCCTTGTTATCGAATCCACGTCCAACTGCCCGATCGCCTATCAAGAGTTGAAAGTCCTGTTGGTAGGTGACGACGTCGCCAAGGGCCACCACGCCGGATGCCTCCTTCTGTGAGGACGCGCCGATGTCGATCCAGAGCTCCTTGAGCTTGGGCTTGTCCTTGAGTTCGTCAGGATCCATCAGGTGAATAGCCTTGCGCCCAACAACGCCTCCAACGCGTCCCTTCGGGCCGTGAACCCAGACGGTTTGGCCCACCGGTATGACACTGTCATGCCCGCCGATCGCACTGAAGTAGAGCAGGCCTTCCTCTCCGATGTAATGGATGATGAAGCCAATCTCGTCCATGTGCCCCGCCAACATGATTCTGGTGCTGGCCAAGGGGTTCAGCACTGCAGTGACATTGCCATGGACGTCTGTCGAAACACTATCGGCAAAGGGTTCAACATAGCTGCGATAGAGCTCGGCGACATGGTGTTCATAGCCGCTGGGCGATGGTGCCTCGACGAGGCTGCGCAGGAAGGCGAGGGATTGATCCAGCATTGGATGTTTCCGATTCTAAGTGGGTTGGGGAACGGTCACGCCATTCACGGAAGCAGGTCCAGCAGTTCGCCATCGTCGATGGGCTTGTGAATGATTGGCGTATCGGCAAACAGCTTGCGGATCGCTGCCGGGCAGCCGCCGGTTGTGAACACGAAGGGTATGCCGCGTTCGGCAAGAGCCTTGGCGATGGGAGCTGCGGTCTCACCATTTCCAAGATTGAAGTCCAGCAATGCAAAATCAACTTCATCGATGTCGGCTGATTGAAGTGCAGATTGGAAGTCAAACACTGGGCCAACAATCTGGTAGCCGAAGTCTTCAACAACGCCCTCCATCATGGAGGCGACGATTGCATCATCTTCGACGATGAGCACACGGGTACAGGAATTGAACGCCACTCTGGTCTCATGAATTGGGGAAAGGTGACGCATCAGCTCAATGCCGCCGGACGCGCTGCGTTCCCGGATGTGAGCTGTGTTGGTTGGCCCAATGGCCCATGCAACAATAAAACTGTCACGCGGTGCCTGGGGCTCATCTGGCTCAAGGCTCAATGGTGGGTGGATGCCGTGATTGCCTGGGCGAGCTTGGTGGCAGTCACCGGCTTTGCGATGAATGGTACCTGTTCTGGAAGCTCGCCATCAAAAGGACGCCTGGCGGCCGAAACCACAATGATGTCGATGTGCGGCCAGAGACAATTAACGTGATTGGCGAGCACCACACCATTGCGGGTGCCGGGCATGTTTATGTCGGTAATCAGTCCTACCACAAAGTTGCTGCGCTGCTCGAGGAGGGCAAGAGCTTCGGCGGTACTTGCGGCTTCGCAGGCCTCAAAGCCGCAATTCTTTACGATCGCGGCGAGCTCCAGTCGGGCAAGAGGTTCGTCATCTACAATCAGGAATGTCTTGGGCGGGAGACTAATATGGGTGTGCATCCTGCGTCAAACGAGCCCTTGCATTGGCAGTTGCAGGCTAAACTCATGATGTGACTGGAAAACCGGCCTTGAGCTTGCCGGAACAGCGCTATTATCCGCCCTTGAACTAACAAGGGCTACTCATAGGCGCTTGAAGGAACTCTGACCGATCAAAGGAGATTAGCTGGCGCACTCAAGGGGGCGAGCTGTGAAACTGTTTACCTGCGATCATTGCGGCAATTCGGTTTATTTCGAGAACGTTGCTTGCGAACAATGCGGTCATGCTCTTGGCTATGCTCCCGAACGCAACGCACTGATCGCTCTGGTGCAACAAGACGAGCAGTGGAGCAGTGTAACCTCTCCCGATAAGCACTTTGCTTATTGCGCCAACAGTGTTCATGGAGCTTGCAACTGGCTTGTATCCAACTCGACGGATGCAAATGCCTACTGCCTCGCGTGCCGCCATAATGAAACGGTGCCCCCACTGGACGATCCAAAGCACCTGGCGAACTGGCAGCTGATCGAACAGGCCAAAAAGCGCTTGTTCTATTCCTTGATCCGACTGCGTTTGCCACTTAGAACGCGAGTAGAGGATCCTGAACACGGCCTGAGCTTTCGTTTTTTGGCGGACGATGTCTCACAGCCTGGACAGGTGATGACGGGGCACGACAATGGCATCATCACCATTGCACTGGCCGAAGCCGATGATGCGGAGCGTGAGCGGCGCCGCAGCAACATGGGCGAGCCCTATCGAACCCTGCTCGGCCACTTCAGGCACGAGATCGGTCATCACTACTGGGATCTGCTGGTCAAGCCTGGAGACCAGCTCAAGCCATTCAGAGAGCTGTTTGGCGACGAGAGCATGGACTATGGTGAAGCGCTTCAGCGCTACTATGCCCATGGGGCTCCAAGTGACTGGCCAGAGAACTTCATCAGCGCCTATTCAACGGCACATCCGTGGGAGGACTTCGCAGAAAGCTGGGCCCATTATCTGCACATCGTCGATACGGTTGAGACTGCAATGGCGTTTGACGTGCGAGCACACCCAGAAGCGGACCAAGACGGTGGCCTCGCCGTCGAGGTTGAAGATGACCCCTATCAAGCACAGGAGTTCTCCACCGTCGCAAACAATTGGGTTCCTTTGATGCTGCTGCTGAACAACCTCAACCGTGCTGTTGGTCAGCCCGATGCCTATCCTTTCGTGCTGTCGCCTCGCATTCTGGAGAAGCTCAGCTTTATCCATCGGCTGGTGCATCGGCAGGGACTGCCGATGTGTGGAGTCGCATAACTTTTAAGTCTCCCAGATCCGCAAGTACCCTGCTGGACACTTTAACCGAGTTTTCCAGTCCGCCAGTGATGGCGCTTGCGCAGTTTGAAGCGCCAAATCATCGGCGGCTCGGGATTGCGCAATTGCGTCCGGCAGACACAGACCTAAGAACCACGATCCAGCTTGGACCACGCTGCTGTCAGCACAAGCGTCATATCCGCGCCAGCAGCTCGGCCTTTTTGGCCGAGAATTCCTCGTCGGTGACGATACCCTTTTGATGTAACACGGACAATTGTTCAATTTTGCTGAAGATGTCCTCAATGCCAGTCGGCTGAGGGGAGGGAGAACCCATTTGAGGAGCCCCACTGGGCGGTTGAGAAGATTGCCGTGTTTGCATCGCTTCCGGGGGAAGCCGTTGCTCTTGTTCACCACGTTTTCGTGCATTCTGATCAGCAGCCACAGGAACATCAGCACTGTGGCGATCCTTGGTGTCTACGAGGGGCAATTCCGAGATCCGCACCAAACCATGATTGCTTGTAAAGGTCAGTGACTGACCGCCACCTTGTTGCTGGGAGAAACCGGAGATCATGTGGTCACCGGTATCGTATACCTGCACTTGACCTCCATTTTGTATCGCTAGGCGCCGTGGTGCCGAGAACCAGGCGTATCGAAGGTCATTTTGCGAACCGGTCGAGTCCGGTGAACCCAGCTCGCTTGGCCACCACCGGTTGGATGAAGGCGAGCCGGGCACAAATAAACTGGTGCCCGCTACACCTTGGGACTGCGACTGGGAACTTGAAGGCCGCTCAAAGGGCAGGGCCTGATCTCTTAGCAAGAACGAAAGCTCTTTGCACAAGCTGTCCACCCGGGCCTTCAAACCATGGTTGAACATGTCTCCGACCATGATCATCCCGCCTTGGGACCACTGTCCCATGCCTCCGAGATCGGCGTGATCGAATTGCGCTTGCGTGCCATTGCCGAGTGCGAGTGCTTGCAGCAATGTCGTGACCGCCTCGAAGCTTACGCCGTTGCGTTCCGCGATATCTTGGAGCAGGCGCCGTCCCTCAGCTGATAAATTCTTCACCATCGTTCCTCCAGAAAATCAGCCCGGGTGCCAATAGTCTTGACGGTCATCCTGGTTGTACACCTGCACTGAACTCGAGTGTGTGACTTTCGCCACCTTGCAATCAACAACAAAGGTGCCGCACGAGTTTCATGTTGGCCCATACGTACGAGGTAGGCCCGTTTGAGTTTTGGTAGAGCTTTCATGCCGGCAGCCCAGGATTATGCTTCGACTTACCTTATGTGAGAATGCGTCGGCTGAACTACCTAACGCTCTGAGGCTCCACAGCCGATGTTTGGAATAGCTTGTCGACTATCTCTCTCGACTCCCACGTTTCTGAATGTATCTGCTTTTCCAAAGGTGCATCTAAGAGCAGACGTTCCGTATTCCACCCCAACTCTGCCGCAGCGCGAGACGAGACACAGGTGGCGGGTCGAATAGACACCAGGAAAGCCGCAAAAGCCGATTTTATGTTCTGTCACACACGGCTCATGCTGTGGCGACCCTCTGCAACCTTTGTGTCCCATACCAGGCGCTATGTTTGGAATGGCTTAGTTCGCGAGCGGAAGGGACTCCCGGCGTCAGAAGCCGACCCTTTTTCGAGAATCCAAGGTCGCGATAAGTTTGCGGTATTCGCCTTTACCGCCGGCGCCGCTCCGAACGAGATCAGAACTGTGTTTAAGAACACTCCGATCATCAGCAAGCCCGTGGTCGAGGAAGAGCTAATCGATCTACTGCCCTAGCTTCTGTCCACCAGGCCAAAGAACGCTAGTTGTTCATCAAGGCGCCAAGCGCGCTGCCGCCAAAGGTAAGGGCAAAGAAATACGAGTGCCTGCCGGTCTCGGCGAGCTGGGCGCTTACTCCAGGATTTGCTTAGCAACAGTTTCCTACGAGCATCATTGTGTTCTTAAGTTTCACTACTCAAACAGAGAGTACCCCATGCCTAAGGAAAAGACACTCGACGACGCCTTCTATGAAGCGCTCAAGGACGTTTACTTCGCAGAAAAGGCCTCAGTTCGCGCCCTAAAAAAATCCGCAAGAGCAGCACAACTTCCCGAGTTAAAGCAGGCTTTCGAGCAACATGCCGAAGAGAGTGCAACCCAGGTGGAACGGCTCGAGCAGGTTTTTGAAATGGTCGGTAAAGCCGCTCGCGCTAAAACCTGCGAAGCCATGCAAGGGCTAACCGCTGAGTTGGAAGAGCACCTGGAGGATTTCAAAGGCACTGACGCCGCAGACGCTGTTCTTATTGGCAGTGCCCAAGCCATGGAACATTATGAGATTGCCCGGTACGGCATGCTTAAGTCATGGGCACGACAACTGGGCCTGAACGACGCCAGCAAGCTTCTTGACCAAACCCTTCAGGAAGAAAAGGGCACCGACGAGCTGTTGAACCAAATCGCAGAACGCTCTGCGAACCAGCAGGCTGCCGAATAGCAGGGTTAGTTTGTAAGTCGTGGCGGCAAACAGTCGCCACAACGAATTAAAACCGCACAGGAATGCTCCGTGTGGTTCGGCTGAGCCAAGAATTTGCGTTTAGCGGGTTAGTGGCTGCTGTGTGTTTCCCCATACTGCTCTCGCTCGACTGCACCGCTAGAAGAGTGCGGCCGATCTTGTTACTCACACTGGATCGCTCGCCAAACCTCTAGAGCAGACGCGGATTCTTGTTGTTTCTCAATCATGGAACCAGAAGTTACACGGGAGATTGGGCCTGTACCTTCCTGTGGAGAGCCGAGATGACCCGCTTTGGATACCATGCTTCCCATGAGCAATTTGCCCCAAGTGATTTGTTGCGTTGGCTCAAGTTGGTAGAGGCAGCTGGGTTCGACTGCGCCAAGTCCTCGGACCACTTTCACCCTTGGAGTGAACGGCAGGGTCAATCCGGCTTTGTGTGGTCTTGGCTGGGTGCGGTTATGGAGGCAACCAAGCTGCCCATGGGCGTTATCTCGGCTCCGGGCTACCGCTATCACCCTGCGGTGCTGGCCCAGGCTGCCGCAACGGTTGGGCAAATGTACCCCGATCGACTTTGGCTTTCTTTGGGGAGCGGTGAAGCCATTAACGAATCCATCACTGGCGGTTACTGGCCCGACAAGCCCGAGCGCAATGCACTGCTGCTGGAGTGTGTTGACATATTCCGGGCATTGTTCGCCGGCGAGACGGTCACCAGGCGGGGCCGCGCAACCGTGGTGGAAGCTAAACTATATAGCCGGCCAGAACGGCCTGTGCCCTTAATTGGCGCCGCGATGACTGAAAAGACTGCCGAGTTCTGCGGGGCATGGGCCGATGGCCTCCTTACCACTGGTGGAAAACCAGATGCGGTTAAGCCCTTGATTGAGGCCTTCCGGCGCGGAGGCGGTGAAGGCAAGCCAATCTATCTGCAGGTTGCAATGTCCTGGGCGCCCACGCCTGAAGAAGCAATGCACCATGCACTGGATCAGTGGTCGGCTGCTGCCGTTGGCGGCGAGGTCAACTGGGATCTCCGCCGACCATCCGACTTCGATCTGGCCAGCCGGTTGGTGGGCGAGGACGACATCGTAGAAACCGTCAACGTGTCCCACGAACTAAACCAGCATGCCGACTGGTTTGGCGCTCTGGCTGAACTCGACTTGGACGACATCTACCTACATCAAGTAGGCCGTAATCAGGAGCAGTTCATTGAAGCGTTCGGGAGCCAGGTTTTGCCAGCACTGCGGTAATCCAACGCCAGCCTGCAGTAGGGTGACAGCTGTCCTGCTGGTCGACTAAGCGCCCGTCTTAAAGTCATCGGCATAACAAATCACAGCCGAGCTTACAGGTTGGTGCTGCAGTGTACATTCGTTCGGCGATCCGCTCTAACGGGCGAAGTTGTTCCTCTACGCGGTGGCTAAAACGTCTGCTTTCGCGAATTGATAATTGAAAGCCGATGGTCCGCAATCCATCTGTGGACGCCCCGTAAGACGGAAGCGGTTTCTTGAAGATTGCACGTAGTCGGATGCTGCCATCTGTCCGGCCTCTAATGCAGCACCAGAGGCTGCGGGCCCGTATGGGAGTTCGCGGACCGGATCCATATCACCCACAGCGTGCTCACGGCACCGTGGATTGCCCTGGTTTTCCGACCCCGTCTGACCGACTGTTGTGCCATACCTTCCTTCGACCGACTACGTCCCCGACGACCTCTGGCCCGCCTTGGCTTACGCCGCAGCTGCGACCGGAGCTTTGTATTCCTCTTGCTTCATGAGCAGTGCCCAGATGATGCGCGCCGTCTTGTTGGCGAGAGCGACTGTCACCAGCATGCGTGGCTTTCGGGCCATCATCTGCTCAAGCCAAGAGCCAACAGGTGCACCACGCTTGCTCGCCTGCAGGACGACTGCGCTACAGCCAATGATGATGAGACGCCTCAGCGTACGCTCGCCCATCTCCGCACTGGTCGTCGAGGACGAATGGCTTTTGCTCGACATCGTGGAAGCGGAACTATCGAAGCTGGTTTCGAAGTGGTCACTGCCACCTCCGGGTCAGAGGCGATGCTCAAGCTTGAGCACGCCGCCAACGATCTGACCTGTTTGCTGACCGACATACGCCTCGGTCAGGGAACGGATGGATGGCAAGTAGCGCAGCGAGCAAGGGAACTTAATCCGAAGCTTCCAGTGCTCTACATGACGGGGGACAGCCAGGCGCATCGAATTGCGAACGCTGTTCCCGGCAGCATGCTGCTTTCAAAACCGTTCGCGCTTGCTCAGCTGACCGAGGCAGTCACTCAGCTCGTCAAGGGTTAGCTGCTCAAGCATCTTACACCTTAGACTAAAGCTGACGCAGACGAGCTCATCTTGCTTGGAAGTCGTTGACTGTCTGCGCCACCAGCTTGCTATCTGCGTCTGGATGGGCAAGGACCTGCAACGCACCTGGTCTCACGCGGAAGGCCAGCGGGACGGCCAAGCTTGGGTCTCGCCGTCGATCATGACCTGCAGCCTGGGCGTGCGGCTGCGTATCGTTACAGCAGGAACACTCTGGATGGACAGGGCTTCATCCTGTTTCCACCGGCCCAGCAGCATCTCTGTCCCAAGCCGAACAATGTCCCAGGTGCCCAGTTGCTTGAGCGTATAAAGGGTGAGTTCCCCTGCGTCGAGCGTCTCACGCTTGAGAATGCTTCCGGCTGCTTCTTCATAAGGGTTACAGGAGATCGCGATCGACTGAACGCGTTCGATGCGTGCTGTCTCACCTTCCGGATCGATCTGAACAGCTAGCCGCCTGGTCCGCGCCAAACGCCGGAGAAAATATTGCAGCAAGCCTATCTTTGCGCCAACTCCCACTTGGCCTCGTAGAAGTTCACGCCCTGCAGCAAGGCTCGGAATGAGGCCAATCACCACCATGTGGAGGAATATTCGGCCGTTCACCTCGCCAACGTCCACGCGGCGCTTCTCCATCGAGCCAAGAGAGGCAACCCATGCGTCGATGTCGAGCGGAACACTCAGGTCTTTGGCAAGGCTGTTGACCGTCCCTAAAGGCATCACAGCCAAGGTCTTGTCGCTGCCGACAAGGGCGCTGGCAATCCCAGATGCGGTTCCGTCTCCGCCTGCCGCGACCACGACGTCGTGCTCGCTCGCTAAAGCGCGGCTGATCCTGTCCTCAAACGTACTTTCATCATCTGCATCGACCGTGAACTTGTAGCCACGTGTTCCATGCTTTGGGAAAGGGTGTCGGCTGTCACCCCAAGTGCATGCGCTGTTCCCGAACGGGTATTTAAGACCACATGGTAACTGCTTTGGCTTGGCGTGGGCTCGAGTGGCATGGTGCAAACCTCGCAGTAGAGGAGCAACGCACCGCCAACTTTCTGTCGCGAGCAGCACGTTGATATCTCAATCTTCCACAAACTTGTTTGTTCCTGCACGCGATCTGAGGCCTGGTTTGCACAGCAGGGCAGACGATGTGCTTTAGCGTTTTGTCAGCTTGGAAGTGCTATCCTGTGGAGCGTTTTATTGGCTCGGAGCGCATCCTCAGGGCAGCAAGCCATACTACGGATGCTTGCTGCCCATTTTCCCATGTGCAAATTTCTGATTATTGCCGATCAAGAATTTCCCTCACGCGTGCTGCCAGATCAGCATAGGCGAACGGCTTCGTTATCAGCTCAACCCCGGCATCAAGCCGCCCCTGATGCACAATTGCGTTTCGCGCGTATCCAGTAGTGAACAACACTTTGAGGTCAGGCCGGATTGCCCGGGCTCGCCCCGCAAGAACGGCGCCAGTCATCCCTTGAGGAAGAACCACGTCTGTGAACAGAAGATCGACCTGGTCAGGCTGTTGCTCGAAGATGCGCAGGGCGGCAGGGCCATCTGGCGCCTCAAGGACGCGATATCCAAGCTCCTGGAGCATTTCGACGGAGAACGCTCTGACCTCAGGATCATCTTCACACACCAGTATGGTCTCGGTACCCTCGCCATCCGGAATTGTCTGGGCTGGAACCTCTTCTTTCTCTGCTTCGCCACCTAACAGGCGGGGAAGATAGATCTTGATTGTCGTACCCTGGTCTAACTCTGAGTAGACTTTTACGTGGCCGCCGGATTGTTTGACAAAGCCGTAAACCATGGAGAGACCAAGGCCAGTGCCTTTGCCAACCTCCTTGGTCGTAAAGAACGGCTCAAAGACCCGCTTAAGCGTGTCTTCGTCCATGCCTGTGCCAGTATCCGAAACAGAGATCAGAACGTACTGGCCCGGAGCCACTTCTGCGTTCTGAACTGCGTACAGGCGATCGATATGGGTGTTGGCTGTTTCGATGGTCAGTTTGCCGCCATCGAGCATAGCGTCGCGAGCATTCACCGCGAGGTTAAGGATAGCGTTCTCAAGCTGGTTCGCGTCGGCTTCAACGCGCCACAGGCCAGAGGCAAGAACCGTCTCCAGCTCGATGGTCTCTCCAAGCGTGCGATGAAGGAGCTCGGACATTCCTGCCACCAGCTTATTCGGCTCGATGGGCGTTGGGGCTAGCGGCTGGCGGCGCGAGAAGGCAAGTAGGCGCTGCGTCAACGTGGCAGCACGTTTTGCGCCGGCCATGGCATTTTCTGCCGAGCGCCGGAGCCTTGCTTCATCTTCGGGCAAGCGGCGGATCAAGACATCCAGATTGCCGGTGACGACCTGCAGCAGATTGTTGAAGTCGTGTGCGACGCCACCCGTTAGCTGTCCCACCGTCTCCATCTTCTGGACCTGGTGCAAGGCTTCCTGAGCCTGGCGTAGGTCTTCCGCAGCTTGCTTCTCGTTGGTGATGTCGCGACCTACTGCATGGATGAGCTGTGCGTCCGGAACAGCGATCCAGGAGATCCACCGGTACGAGCCATCCCGGTGCCGATATCGGTTCTCAAACCGTAGAGTTGTTAGCCCTTGTGCCAGGCGTCCGGCTTCGGCTTGCGTGCTGGCAAGATCATCTGGATGAACGTAGTCAAAGAACTTGCTGCCAATCAGCTCGTCTTCTTGCCAGCCGATCAGGTTTGTCCAAGCTGGATTGACAGCCGTGATTGTCCCATCAAACTCGGCGACCAGCATGATGTCCGTTGACAGCCGCCACATTCGATCTCGATCAGCGGTGCGCTCAGCGACCTGAGCTTCCAGAGTCTGGTTCAGATGCTGAGCATTTTCAAACAGCTGAGCATTGTCCATGGCGATGGCAGCCTGTGCCGCTAGTCCCACCATCAGGCGCTCGGCCCGTTCTGTGAAGATGCCAGGTTCAGCATGACCGAAGAACAGCCCACCGATGACGTCCCCCGAGCGAGACTTCACCGGAACAGCCAGGTAGCTGCGAACGGGAAGGTGGCCTTCGGGCATCCCGTGATGTGGTGCGTTGTGGCCGTATCTGGGATCTTGGAGGATGTCGTCCGATCGAACAACGCCGTCACCGTTGAAGGTTGGGGCGAACACATGGGTGTTGCGGGGCAAGGGATAGGACGCGAATGCCTCCCGTGGAGCGCCTGACAGAGTATATAGGGTGTAGCTTTCACCCTTTGTGTCCACTCGGTTGTAGAAGAACGCTCCAAATTGCGCTCCTGTCAGTTCTACCGCAGCATCGACAACGCCTTGGACCAGAGCATCCAGGTCGAGATAGCTGGCAACCTTGGCAGCAGTATCGTTGAGGATCTCAAGAGCGTTGCGCTCCTCCCGCAGAGCCTCTACGGCAGCGCGAGCGTCGGTCACGTCGAAGCCTTCGGTGAAAATACCTGTTGTCCGGCCATCGGACCCTTTGAGAGGCTGATAGACGAAGTTGAAGTAACGTGTCTCGACAGCACCACCTGGTACGCGCTGCAGTTGAACCGGGACACCCTCTCCTATGTATGGCACGCCCGTGGTATACACTTTATCCAAGAGTTCGAAAAACCCCTGTCCCTCAAGCTCCGGCAGCGCTTCTCGCACCGGCCTCCCGATCAGCTCTTTTCCAGCCATTAACTGCTGATAGGCAGGATTGACAAGTTCAAACGTATGACTTGGCTCGCGTAGGAGGGCAACCAGTCCTGGAGCCTGTTCGAACATCTGACGAAGACGCTCTCGCTCACCAAGCTGCTGTCTTTGAGCAAGAACCTTGCCTGTAGTCTCCGTTGCTGCACACAGCATACCAGCAACCCGACCAGTTTCGTCTTTTATGGGTGTGTACGAGAAACTGAACCAGGCATCCTCCAGATAGCCATGGCGCCGCATAGGGATCAGGAGATCCTCATGCCAACTGGCTTCGCCAGCCAGTGTACGGTCCACAAGCGGCTTTATCTGTTCCCAGATATCGGACCAAACTTCAGCAAAGGGCAGAGCAAGAGCATCAGGGTGCTTGCTGCCAAAAATGGGCGCATATTCGTCATTGTAGAGGAACGTCAGATTCGGTCCCCATGCAACGAACATCGCCTGCTGAGCATCAAGCATCAGACCCGCGTAGAGCTTCAGCGACATAGGCCATTGATCAGGATGCCCGATCGACGAGCGAGACCAATCATGATTTCGCATACGCGCCCGCATCTCACCTGGGCCATCAAGTAGTCCAGTCACGTTCAGCCCAGATGCATGCTGCAATTGCAATCTCACAAAGAAATGCGACTTACCAGAAAGCTTCGATCAGCGGTTCGTTCCGGTGAAGGAGCACCTCCTAGTGGCGCCGGTGCGTTGCAGCAAGTAGTTCTACTCCTTGCCGTGGGTCTGTTCAGGAGAAGCGGATACGCTAGTTCAGCGGTGCTATTATCCCGCTCATTATGTGAGTTTGATGCGGGATCCGACAAAAAGCACTTGGACCTCCTTCCACCGCGGAATTGCAGGTCGGCAACCGACCCGAGGCCATGTGAGAACTCGCGGCCGCGTCTCGCCTGGGCGGATGCGCTGGTATAAGCGGTTCGCTTTATGGCGCTATCGCCTTGAGGACTTGGCCGACGCCGGCGACCGCGATGGCGCGCTTGATGTTATAGGCCAGGATTGTCAGGCTGGTCTCGGTGGCGACGTGCTTGAGGCCGCGCGTTCGGAAGTGGGTAGCGCCCATCCACCCTTTTATCGTGCCAAAGACGTGCTCGACCGTGCAGCGGCGGACCGCCATAGCGTCGGGCATCGCATCGAACCTGCGCTCCATCTCA